>Ga0208261_1000450_pt1 | contig 16293 bp, 10 predicted proteins | sample Knorr_S7_td_DCM__FD_185595 | JGI IMG/M metagenome (GOLD analysis project Ga0208261, IMG submission 185595) | Marine microbial communities from Southern Atlantic Ocean transect - Knorr_S7_td_DCM_ad_131m_LV_B (SPAdes) (version 3) | ecosystem: Environmental > Aquatic > Marine > Oceanic | place...
TACTCTTTTAGATTCTTCAAATAAAAAAACAACTTTTCTAAAAGAAGTTTCTAAAGAAATTGGATTAAATTCTCGTCTAACAGTCGTAACTGATCGAGCAGAAACAGCAGGAAAGAATCCAATCCTTAGAAGTAATTTTGACTATGCAGTGGCAAGAGCAGTTGCTTCTGCAAATGTAGTAGCAGAATATCTCATACCTTTTTTGAATTCGACAGGTCAGGCGCTCATATACCAAGGTGGCTGGAGTGAAACAGATCAAAAAATACTAAAGAAAGCTGTAAATGAACTAAATGCAGAAATCAAACGAACATATAAATTCAAACTTCCTAACAATCGCGGTATTAGGAATATTATTAGGATTAGTTCTATTAATAAATGTCCTAATCAATATCCAAGATCAATTGGTAAACCCAAAAAACAGCCTTTAGGTTCCTAAATCCCCCATAATCTATCTCTTCTTTCTCCCCCCAATCTATCTTTCAATTTTCTAAGTACAAAAGGTATTTCAGAGCTCCACGGGCTATGAATCAAAACTTTTTTCAAATCATCCTCGCTCACTTCACAATCCAAGCAATCTGCATTTGAGCCTGGGAACCAATGTCCTCCTCTACCTAAAAGACCATAACGATCTTTAGCAAAGCTTTCCAAATCCCAAGCCTCTAATAAATTATTTAACCACAACAACACAGGTATATTAATCTCTCCTGGGGTTTGATCCCAACTAGGCAAACCTATGTTCCAAGTAGTCAACCATGATTCTCCTAACGACTTATAGGAGGCATATATTAATCGCTTTTGTATAACATCAATTAGGTCCTTAGCCCTATCTATTTTAGAGATCGCATTCAAATGAATATCAAGATCTTCAGGCTTTGATGCTCCTACACTTAAGGTATGAATTCTTTTATCACTCAAACAAAATAGATCATTAAATTCAATTGGGTGTAAAGGACTACATAACTCTAAAAGTTTCAATGAAGGAGTGTGTAAATGACCTCCCTTATCAGTAGGACTGATAATAAAAACCCCCATATCATGATCATTGGCAGCCTTTAAAGCATGTTCATTTTCTTGCCGAATAAAGTACCAATGCAAATTAACATAATCAAAAAAGTCTGTTTCAATTGCTTTAATTATCAGGTCAATCTTCGCATGAGTTGAGAACCCAATATGACCAACAAGGCCTTTTTTTTGCCAACGACGAACAATATCTAGACATCCATTAGGACGAATAGTCATATCTAAATGCTCTGGAAGATTAATACCATGAATAGCTAATAAATCAATTTTCTCAGAGCCTAATTTACTTAAACTCAGCTCAAGTTCTTGCTCAAAAATTGAAGGATCACTATTTGGTGGGATTTTTGTTTGCAATATTCTTTTTGGATCGTCGATTTGACTCAAGGCCCATCCTATCTGCAGTTCTGATGTTCCATAATGACGAGCAGTTTCTATATGATGCAACCCTGCTTGTGCAGACCGGTTAATAGTTTTTTTCAAGATATCTTGTTGTTGAAGGTTAATTTCTTTAGGATCTAAATCCTTCCAACTTTGTTGAAAGCGCATCCCTCCAAGAGATAAAACAGGCATTTGAATTTCTGTTCGCCCAAATCTTCTACTGGGTATTGAAATATTTTTAAAATCTTTATTTCTAGTCAATTTAATCGTTTAAAAATCAAGTAACTGGGGGTAAGCCTAAATTCCTAAAATGATGATTTGTTATAACTTCTCCCAATTTCTTTAAGTCCTCAAAAGGAACCCATTCGATGCAATCAACAGGGCAGGTATCTATCGCTTCTTGTATTAGTTCATCACTATCTCCATCTTGTCTAAAAGCTCTTGCTCTTCCTTGTTCAGGTTCCATTGCAAAAGTGTTAGTAGCAACTGAACTGCAATATGTACAGCCTATACATTTCCTCTCATCAACCCAAACAGCTTTTTCCCTTAACTTCCCTCCTAAGACTGGATCTCTTCCACTAAGATCGAAATCTTCATTATTTGGGGCTTCAAAAGCAGCATTAGTATCATGAATAGCAGATAGGTTCTGGTATTCACTAGGCCTAGTTTCATAAGCTGCGCTAGGGTCAAAAGTCAATTTTAATTAATACTTTAAGAATCCCAACGGGTAACAACTAATTCGATTGATCCATCTAAATTGTTCTTTTGCTCAGAGACTTGAAATCCTTCTTGAGCCGTTGAATCAAGAACAGTGTTTAAAGCATAACGCTGAGTAACCTGAGCTAAAAATCTCTCGACTGGTATTGATTGTTTCCAAAGATCAAGATCAGTTACAAGTTCATATGACTTTGAGCCTGGATTCCAGCGAAATCCTATATCTGCTCCTTTACTCATTTCGACAGTCATTTCAGCTTTAACTGTTTGTCCTCTATAACCTCTAACCAAATTTTCACCCTCATTAGGAACGTATCCTAGGTCTATAAGAGCCTGTTTTAAAAACTCTTTCTTACGAAGCTGGGTTTTTACTGTGCTGAAATGTGACATCAGTGAATTTCTGCAGGAATAGTCTGTTTTTGAACCTTTTCACGTAGAAAGGTATCAGAAGTTGGCTCTCTCCGCTCAACGGTGCCTAAGGCATCTTCAAGCTTCTCAGTTAAATTTATACATGCTTCTCCAACAAGACCTTCGACGGTTTCCTCAACTCGTCCATCTTGTCGAATTTTAAAGCGCAATGTGCGTTGGGGCATGTAATAAGGGTCTAAGTCACGCATGATATAGAAAAAAAGTATAGATTCGCGAATTATTAATTACAACGAAGTGTTTTTGTACCAAAAATTAAACCAATTGACCATCTTCAATTAATGATTTTAATTTTTTTTCTACCTCTGGATTATCCAATTGCTCCAAAGCTATCCTGGCTTCATACCTGACAGAAGGCTCCCTGTCATTCAATAAGACAGAAATAAAAGTCTCCTCTATTTGGATTTTAATTTCCTCACTTAAAAGGCTATAAAGACGACCCAGTGACCAAATACAGTTACTTCTTACAATTGGTTCTCCATCAACTCTCAAACTTTCAAGTAATTGATTAGCAGCGGGGAAAGAGCTTTCTTCAGAGCTAAGCCCAACTTCTGCTAAAGAGCTTGATGCCCACAATCGAACAGCTGCAACATCTTGCTTTAATGCATTAATCAGAGGCTCTAAAACAGGGGCGTCTAAGTAATTTCCGAGACTCCATGCAGTAGCTTTTCTCACATAAGCATTACTATCAAACCTTAATAAATGCAATAGAAGCTCGATAGCTTGTGGGCAAGGATTTCGACCTAAAGCATAAACAGCACTCATCCTCAAAACAGGAGAGGGTTCGTCAAGTAAAGGAACTAAGAATGGAAGAGCTCTGGGATCTCTATGTTCACAAAAGACTCTTAAACCTTTAAGTCTCTCTTCGTTCCCAGATTGAAGCCATTGCAATGCAAGATCACATTCTTTTTTTGATGAATTAACTAGATCTTCATCAGTTTTATCTAATTCAAGCTCATCTAAAGGATCACCTGCTAATTGAGCAGCCAACTCTCTAGCCAATAGATCAGGGTCTATGGCCAAATTAGCCAGTCCTTCTTTACTTAATTTTGGATTTGCATCATTCATAGCTCTGACAAAAGGAGAGCAAACTTAATTAATTGGGGCTGGTGCAAGCATATCCCCAGGAAGCCATATCCGAGCGCTGACTGCCAATAAAGCAACACCAAAAAGTGCAACAATCAAAATCGGAAAAAGAGTTGTACGTAAAAAACCCAAGGCTGCAAACTGATTAGATTCTATTCTGCTCTAAATTTTGACCATTTGGCTATCTAGGGTCAACTTATTGAGTGGTGAGTCTTGTTTTTCTAAGTAAAAAGACACATATGACTGCTATTGAAAGCGCAATCCAGCCACTCCTTTCTTGATGTAATAAGAAAGCTCCAATACTTACTAAACCACCATAGAGAATTCCTGAGCCCAAAACAAATCGAAAGCCCAGGACTAAAAAAGATTCAACTGGATCAATATTCAATTTCTTTCTTATATTTCTCCAACCAGGACCAGGAGGTTTTACCTGCCTAACAAATTTTTTCAGTGTCCCTTCTGACTCTGGCTCAGTCAAAAATAAAGTAAGCAGCCAAATTACAGCAGTGAATGAGGTTGTAAATAAAAGTCTTTCTCCAAAATCTTCAATTTTAAAATAAGGAAAAACTGAAGTAATCAAACCTACAATAAAACCACTCAACATTGCAGAAAGTTCTGCCAGTGCATTTATTCTCCACCAAAACCACCTAAGAACAAGAACAGCACCTGGTCCAGTACCTATTGCAATAACAAGTCTGAACATTGAGCCAATACTATTACTATATAAAGCTGTGACAACTCCAATTAAGAGCAACAAAAAGCTTGCGAACTGTCCCACAAGAATCATTTCACGAGGCCCAGCCGATTGCCTTAAAAATCTTTTATACAGATCATGAGAAAGATAACTTGCTCCCCAATTAATGGAAGTACTTATGGTACTCATGAATGCAGCAACCATTGAAACCACAACCAATCCAAGACCTATAGGTGGTAAATAAGTCACAGCGAGATTTGGATAACTTAACTCCCAATCTGCTTGATAAGGCAACAGGACTAAAGCAGCTAATCCAACTAGAATCCAAAGCCAACTACGAATAAGATAATTAACAATTAAAAAAACTATTCCTGCCAAAGTTGCTTGTTTTTCATCTTTAGTAGCCAATAAACGTTGAATAAATTCCCCACCACCGTCACTTCGTCTAAAACTCCACCACTGCAGAGAAATAAAAGCTAAAAAAGTAGTAATGCTTATTCCTGAACTATCCAACCAAGTGAAACCATCTTTATTCAATGTCCATGGAAATATAGAAAGCAGTTCAGGTCGATCTAACTCTTCTAGCTTTAATAATAAATCCGTCATACCCCCGGAAGCATCTAATGCCACATAGCAAACAGCAAACGCACCGAGGAGCGCCAATATTAATTGTAGAAAATCATTAATTACTACCGCCCAAAGTCCACCTAATACAGTATAAACAAGCAAAAACAATGCAACTATAATCATAAGTAATTTCGTGTCGGTAAATACTCCAAAAACAATATGTCCATCTACTACTCCCAATGATTCAGCGACCTTACGCAGTGCCAAAAAAGCATAACCAATACCAATACAGTTGATCGGAACAGCAAGTAAAAAAGCTTTTATACCTCTTAAGTAAGCAGCTGGTTTTCCCCCATAACGTAATTCAGTGAATGCTGCATCAGTCAATACTCCACTACGCCTCCAAAGAGGAGCGAATATAACTGTCATAGCAATATGTGCAAGTCCAAAACTCCACCACTCCCAATTACCTGCCAAGCCTCTGGTCCCTATAATACCAGCCACATAAAGAGGTGTATCAATTGAGAAAGTTGTAGCAGCCATTGACATCCCTGCAAATAGTCCACTTAGTCGACGGCCAGCAACAAAATAATCAGCTTCATTATGATTTCTTAGTGAAAAATAAATCCCTAATATCAAGGAAAATATTAAATAAGCAAATAAAATAAACCAATCAATAAATGTCATGATATCTCACAAAATTTTTTATAACTTGCCTAATTAATTTGCACTTTATCAATTTGTTGCCTCCTTAATTGTCCACATGCCGCATCTTTATCTCTACCTCTACTTGCACGAATACTTACCGCAACCCCCTTGGTTTCTAATAATTCTCTAAAACTGTTAACTCTAGATTGGCTTGGTCGTTTAAAGTTCTCTTCAGCAATAGGATTATAAGCTATCAAATTAACATGGCTCTGAAAACCTCTCATCAGATTAGCTAATTGTTCTGCATGAATATCTTTATCATTTAAACCCCCAAGAAGGATATATTCAAAACTAACTCGTCTACCAGTAAGTTCTATATATTTTTTGCAGTCGTTCAGTAATAAAGTTATTGGATATGAACTAGCCGAAGGAATTATTAATTCACGCAAGTCCTGGTTAGGTGCATGGAGACTAACTGCAAGGGTGAATTTAACTCTTCCTAAACGCTCTTGAGCTAATTTCGCCAGATCTGGAAGAGTGTCAGGTATACCTACAGTGCTAATAGTCATCTTCCTTTGACCAATGCCAATATCATTCGTGAGACATTCAATTGAGTCCAAAACATTATGAATATTGAGGAGTGGCTCTCCCATGCCCATAAAAACGACATGAGTAGGCCTCCTATTCATTGTTTCTCTAACACTAATAACTTGATCAACTATCTCATTTACATTAAGAGATCTATTAAGCCCCCCCTTTCCAGTCGCACAGAATTTGCAACCCATAGGGCAACCAATTTGACTTGAAACACAAACAGTGAGTCTTTTATCTGTGGGTATCCCTACTGTCTCTATAATTTGACCATCACTAGTCCCCATCAATAACTTTAAGGTCAAATCTTCAGCAACGACTCTATTGAGTTCATTAAGTCTTCCAATCTTTATTCCTTTATTATCTAAAGAATCTCGCCATTTCTTTGGGAGAACAGTTATTGAATCTAAAGTTTTTGCTCCTCTTTGATAAATCCATTCGTGAATTTGCCTCCCCCGAAAGGCTTTTTCACCTTCTTGACGAGCAAAGTCTTCAAGATCTTCCGAACTTAAGCCAAGTAAAGATGTATTACTTGATAAATGAGGAAGTTTGGTCACCAATTCATTAAACCATGCCCCAGTTTAAATTCTAAAATCACTAATGCAATAAAACCAATCATTGCCCATCGACCATTAACACGCTCAGTATGTGTATGAAAGCCATAACGAGGTATTTTACGTTTGGGGACTACAGGTGGATCAATCATCGCTGAACTTTGAAGTGGAGTAATTTTATTTTAGAAAATTTATAAAGGTATTGCCGAAAATTCATTTATTCATCTGAAAGCAAACCCTCTTCTTGAAGCCCCTCTAATGCAGCAGGATCTGGCATTTGGTCTTCAGGCAAGTCCTCATCACCGGTTGGGCGAGCAAATGCTGCAAAATTACTCGTAGTAGGATCAATTCCATGTCTACTTCTAGTAGCTTCTAAATCCTCTTCACTTGGATCATCCAAAACAGAAGTATTCTTGGCGACTGGGGAAGAAGGCATATCAACAGTGTAATCAGGTCTAAGATTTTGGATCCTTCGGTATCCGGCTGGATCTTCAGCAAGAATATCTGGATGTGGGCCTGCTTCAGCATTTAACTCTTCAACAAAACCACTAAAACCTGTACCTGCAGGTATCAGGCGACCGATAATAACATTTTCTTTAAGTCCACGCAGCCAATCTGACTTACCTTCAATTGCAGCTTCAGTAAGGACTCGAGTTGTTTCTTGGAAGGAAGCCGCTGATATAAAACTATCAGTATTCAGCGAAGCTTTGGTAATACCAAGTAAAACAGGAGTAAATTCTGAAGGAGCTCCTCCGGTAATAGATATAGCCTGATTAGTATCTTCAACTTGCCTAAGTTCTATCAATTCGCCTGGTAAAAATGTGGTGTCTCCCGCATCTTCTATTCGAACTTTGCTGGTCATCTGGCGAACTATGACTTCTATATGTTTATCGTCTATAGCTACACCTTGTGATTTATAAACATTTTGAACTTCACTTACCATCCTATGCTGAAGTTTAGCGATTGCCTCCTGAGCAGCATCCATTAAAGGTTTCTTATCACACAGGTCTGAAAAGAAACAATCCAAAAGTTCATGAGGATTTACTGGACCATCAGTCAAGAATTCCCCAGCAACAACTTGTTGACTATTTCTAACCATTACATTACGGCCTAGTAAAATTGGATATTCAGAAATTGCATCATTTTCCTCGATAACAGTTACAACTACAGAATCATCATCATCACCTTTTTTGATATCTACAGTTCCTGATTTTTTACACAAAATCGCCGAATCCCTAGGCCTACGAGCTTCTAGCAACTCTTCAATCCTTGGCAAACCTTGAACAATATCTCCTGTTTTTTGTCTTTCGAAAACCAACAAAGCCAAACCATCGCCTCTCTGTACTAGATCACCATCACGAACATGAAGAACTGAATCTGGTGAGACCATGTAAGGTCTACCAAGACGCAACTTAACTTTCTTTCCGTCAATCTTCTCTATTTCTCCACAAGCACCGATTGGCTGATCTTTTGAAACTAAATCTCCATCTACTACTCTTTGTCCGACTTTTACAAGAATATTATCTATAGAGTCAATTGTGATTGTATCTTCCTCTCTTTCAACAATAAGTCGACGAATCGGATCACCGTCAATAATTTCAGGGAGTTGAACAATTCCTTCTTGCTTACATAATATTTGAGTTGTTGCTACAACGTCTCCAGATAAAACATTTTGAGAATTTTCTATCTGCAACTCAGTATGTGTCGAACCATGGCTTGAATCGGATGTCGTATCTCTCCTAACTAAAATACTTTCAAGAATAACTAGTTTTAATCTATCAATGGTCTTTGAATTCAAATCTTTTATTACTTCCACGTCTACCGTCATCTGTGGCGTTGTATCAAACGTCTCAAGCATTAATTGAGTTTTTAGCAATTCAACGCCTTCTACTGATTTAATGAGCTCACCATCCTTATAAGCAAGCCTTTGAGAGGCTTTGATTCCTAGAGATGGACCTTTGGGTTGTTTAACATGCTCTAATTCAGGTAATTGTGCTTGGTCAGGAATAGTGTATTCTTCTACGGGTCTCAATAACAAGCCTTTTCCTTCTGGTGTCTCAACTGATTGAACCAATACCATTGAATCAGTCTTGATCCCTTTAGCGATAGTTTCACCAGGGTTAATTATTTGCCCATCACCCTCAAATCTATCAAGTGCTTTACTTTCCTTGCACAACTTGAATGTGCCGCTTCTAACTATAATTTCTCTAAGAATGTCATTTTTCTGAGTAACCGTAACTATTCCAGACGTATGACTAAAAATATCCTTTACAACTTCTGTTCCAGCCTCTATCCATTGACGATCTTTTATCATCAACAATGAAATATCTTTATTAATTTCATGAGTTTCTTGAGATATCCATAAAAGAGTTCCACCTTTACTTACTTCATAACCATTCTTTGCAGATCGAGCCTTCTTAATTGTCAAACCAGGGGCATATTTAACCAGTCCTCCAGTTTGAGTTTTAAAACGATCGTCTGCTAACTCAGCAATAACCTCATTATTACCAATTTTACTTCCAGGAACAGTGTTCAATCTATACCGCGTATCATCTTGCGCTTCGAGATGCCATATCTCACCTGAATGAGACGACTCTTCTAGCAATTTAAAATCCTTTAAAATCATCGACGTCGTTACTATTTGAACCTCTCTAGAATCACCAATAGAATCTCTAAGTCTTACTTCTCCTCCAAACTCACTTGCCTGGCTAGCTTCAGCTAAAACCTGCCCTTTCTTTACAGAAACATTGCCTGATACAACAGGCTTGGCATTGGGAGGTAAATTATACACATCACCAGCTAGGACCCAAAGTCTACCAAGTCTCTGAGCTTTTAAAGTAATATTACCTTGCCTATCAGTAACCTCTTTAGGTTGGATAATTGTTTCATATCTAACTTGCCCAGCCAAATCACAAATGACATCTTTTGTAGCCTTCTCAACACTTTTCTGAACAGCTCCACTAGCAATCTGAGCAACAGTCACATCCATATCAATATCTTGATCATTGTCTACAAAAAGTAGAGAACCATTAGGGATATCAATTTTCTGAGGTTTACCACCACTTACAGGAACAACACTTAAACTGAAATCAACTTCCGCTTGCTGAGCCTCAACACCGTGTGGTGTTCTATAACCTCTCACACGTGCCTTAGCACCAAATTGAACTTTACCTGAAATAGTAGAGCGTACTACACCGGTTTCTGCTGTTGAAACTCCTCCGGTATGGAAAGTTCTCATTGTTAGTTGAGTGCCTGGCTCCCCAATAGATTGAGCCGCAACTATCCCAACTGCTTCTCCTAAATCCACTAGTTGGTTATGGGCTAGTGCCCAGCCATAACATTTACGACAAACAGATCTAGTTGCCTCACATGTCAGAGGAGACCTAACACTTACACCTTGAATATTAGATTGTTCAAATTTCTTTGAGAGCTGAGGATCGATTGGTGTATCTCGTTCAGCCAAAGTTTCTTGGTCTGAATTAACTACTTGTTCCGCAGTTAAACGTCCGACAAGCCTGTTCCCATATTTTCCATCCTCAGCGTTTATTAGAATTGATCTTGTAGTACCGCAATCCTCTTCTCTAACAATTACATCTTGAGCGACATCCACCAAACGTCGGGTTAAATAGCCAGAGTCAGCAGTTCTTAGAGCAGTATCAACAAGACCTTTTCGTGCTCCATAAGAAGAAATAACATATTCGGTAACTGTCAGACCTTCTCTAAAATTAGTTCTTATAGGTAAGTCAATGATTTCACCTTGAGGGTTTGCCATTAATCCTCTCATCCCAACAAGCTGACGAACCTGTGACATATTTCCTCGAGCCCCTGAATTAGCCATCATCCATACAGAATTCAAGGGATCGTTTTGATTAAAATTCTTTTTAACTGCATCAACCAATCTTTCGTTCGTCTCTGTCCAAGTATCTATAACTTTGGTATGCCTTTCAACTTCAGTAATTTCTCCCAATCTATAACATTCCTCTGTAGCGGTTATTTGTTCTTCAGCCTGACCAAGTAAATCTTGCTTAGCTTCAGGGACCTTTAAGTCTTCAACAGAAATTGAAACTGCTGCCTGTGTTGCATATCTGAAACCAAGATCTTTCAAATTATCTGCCATTGCCGCAGTAGCAGCCGTTCCATGATTTTTAAATGCCCATGCAACTAAACTTTTTAAGCCTTTCTTATCAACTACTTTATTCCTAAAAGGTGGAGGCGTTTTAGAAAGTCTTTCAACAACTTTCGCTGCTGCTGCTTTTTTTGCTTTAGAACCTCTTTTTGCTTTTGATTTGCTAGAGGATTTACGAGTTTTAGGAGATGAAGAAGTCATGATAAAAGATATTTAAAAAAAAGAAAGATTTGTTCTAAGAATTACGAGGTCGCTGCTACAGCATCAATAATTGTATGATTCATGACAACTCGGCCAACTGTAGTCAAAATATAACGACTAATTAAACTGCCATCTTCATCAAAGCGATCTCGTCGATATGTCCATTCCTCAATACGGGTTCCATCTTTCAATGTCTCAGACTTCCGCGGTGTCTGAAGCTCATCGTCGTCCTCAACTTCACCAGAGAATCTAACCCAAACCCAATCATGTAGATCTATTCTTTTATCTTCAAGAGCTTGTATTACATCTTCAAGTGATGCATATGTTTGTGCATAATCTCCAAACGTAGGTTGGCTAGCTTGAGGCTGAATCGCAGTAAGGTAATAAGAGCCTAAAACCATATCTTGGGATGGAGTAACAATTGGATCCCCAGTCGCGGGGGAAAGAATATTGTTACTTGCTAGCATCAACATCCTTGCCTCTGTCTGCGCCTCAATGGCTAAAGGCACATGAACTGCCATTTGATCTCCATCAAAATCAGCATTAAAAGCTGGGCAAACTAATGGATGTAGCTGTATAGCTCGACCAGCAACTAATTTAGGCTCAAATGCTTGAATACCTAATCTGTGCAAAGTAGGCGCACGGTTGAGAAGAATTGGATGACCATCTATTACTTCCTGCAAAACTTGCATTACTTCATCATCTGCTTTCTGAATCAATTTCTTTGCAGCTTTGATGTTATTAACAATATTTTGCCGAATCAATCTGTGTATTACAAAAGGTTGAAAAAGCTCTATTGCCATTTCTTTTGGCAATCCACATTGATGCATTTTCAACTTAGGTCCAACTACAATTACTGAACGACCAGAATAATCAACTCTTTTCCCGAGAAGATTCTGTCGGAATCTCCCTTGTTTGCCCTCAATAATATCGCTTAGTGATTTCAAAGGACGATTATTTGCACCAACAACAGTTCTTCCTCTTCTACCATTATCAATTAATGCATCTACAGCCTCTTGTAACATTCTTTTTTCATTTCTAACTATTATCTCAGGGGCCAAAATTTCTTGAAGACGGGCAAGACGGTTATTCCTATTAATTACTCTTCTATAAAGGTCATTTAAATCTGAAGTCGCAAATCTACCCCCATCCAATTGAACCATAGGTCTTAAATCAGGAGGTATTACAGGTATCGCATCTAAGACCATCCATTCTGGACTTGCACTGGTAGCAATAAAATTATCTATAACCCTTAGCCTTTTGATAAGCTTTGCCCTTTTCTGCCCCTTACTTGTTGAAATTTCTTCTCGCAATTGCTCAGCGACCTCTTTTAGATTTAAATCTTCAAGTAATTGTTTTAAAGCCTCTGCACCTATTCCAACAATAGGTTCATTCTCTATAGTTGAATCCTCAGCATAAATCTCGTCTTCAATTTCAAGCCATTCATCTTCTGTTAACAACTGCTTATATTTAAGGTCCTTACTATCTCCGATATCTAAAACAACATAACAATTAAAGTAAACGATTTGTTCGACATCTCTTAGAGGCATATCTAATAAGATGGCTACGTAACTAGGAATACCTTTTAAATACCAAACATGTGAGACCGGAGCAGCTAGTTTAATAAATCCCATTCTATGTCTTCTAACACGGCTTTCTGTCACCTCAACGCCGCACCTTTCACAAACAATTCCACGATGTCTAACTCTTTTATATTTTCCACAATGACATTCCCAATCTTTTGATGGACCAAAAATCTTTTCACAAAACAATCCATCCATTTCCGGCTTCAACGTTCGATAATTTATTGTTTCGGGCTTAGTAACTTCACCTACCACTTGTCCATTTGGTAAAGTTCTTTGCCCCCACTCCATTACTCTTTCAGGTGAAGCTAATTTAATTTTGACGTAATCAAAATGATTTTCTGTACGTAGATTGCTATTGGTCATGAGAAATTAAGGTGATTAAAAGATTGTTCCGATAGAGTCAATTACTCTTCATATTCTTTACCTAATGATTCATAGGTAGGTCTACTTGGTGTACTCCTACGTGGATTCACATCTTGCATGAGATCAACTTCTTTTCCGTCATCGGTATACACTCCAATATCTAATCCCAGTGACTGAAGCTCTCTCATTAAAACTTTGAAAGATTCTGGGGTTCCAGGTCTTGGAATTGGCTTACCTTTTACAATAGAATTGAGAGCTTCGTTACGACCTTGCATATCATCTGACTTGACAGTTAAAAGTTCTTGCAAAGTATATGCTGCTCCGTAAGCTTCGAGTGCCCATACTTCCATTTCTCCCAATCTCTGCCCACCTTGCTGGGCCTTTCCACCAAGAGGTTGTTGAGTAACCAAAGAATATGGACCTGTCGAACGAGCATGAATTTTATCGTCAACTAAATGCACAAGTTTTAGGAAATGTGCATAGCCAACAGCAACTGGTTGATCAAAAGGCTCACCAGTACGACCATCGGTAAGAAGCAATTTCCCTGGATCCTCTGGGTTGTATACCCATGATTTACCTGGCTGCTTTGCAGCTTCTTTTAAATAAGATTGGACTGTCTGATTAGACATCTCTGGTCCATACATCTCATCAAAAGGTACGATTTTAACTCGACAATCCAAATTTGAAGCAGCCCAACCCATAAGCAGCTCAAAGACTTGTCCTACATTCATTCGACTTGGTACACCCAGTGGGTTAAGGCATATGTCTACAGGTGTCCCATCGGGTAGATAAGGCATATCCTCTCGAGGAAGTATTCTACTAATGATCCCTTTATTGCCATGCCTACCCGCCATTTTATCGCCAACTTGAATCTTTCTACGTTGCGCGACATAGACGCGAACAACCATATTTGCTCCAGGTGGCAACTCATCGCCTTGTTCTCTTGTATAGATTCTGACATCTACTACCCTGCCTCTCTCAGTTGAGGGAACTCGAAGAGAGTTATCTCTTACATCTCTTGCTTTTTCTCCAAATATAGCTCTTAAAAGTTTTTCCTCTGGTGGTTGATCTGATTCTCCTTTAGGAGTTACTTTCCCAACGAGAATGTCTCCACTCTCAACAAAAGCTCCTATTCTGATAATTCCCATTTCATCCAAATTTCCAAGATTTTCTTCTGAGACATTTGGAATTTCCCTTGTTATTTCTTCAGGACCTAACTTGGTTTGACGAGCTTCTATTTCATATTTTTCTATATGGACAGAAGTATAGAGGTCATCTTTAACTAATCTTTCGCTTACTAGTATTGCATCTTCATAGTTGTAGCCCTCCCATGGCATGTATGCAATTAATACATTTTGTCCAAGTGCTATTTCCCCTCCCTCACAGGCTGAACCATCAGCTAAAACTTGTCCAACAATAACCGAATCGCCATTAAAAACTATAGGCCTATGATTTAGACAAGTATCTTGATTAGATCTCTGATATTTTTGCAAGTAGTGGGTATGGTCATTACCTTCATCATCAGTAACGACAATCGCATTCGCATCAACATAAGTTACTGTTCCATTTACTTTTGAAATTGGAACCATTCCGGAATCTCTAGCAACTTGAGTTTCCAAACCAGTCCCAACTAGAGGTCTTTCAGGACGCAAAAGAGGAACTGCTTGTCTTTGCATATTTGAACCCATCAAAGCTCTGTTAGCATCATCATGCTCTAAGAATGGAATTAACGATGCAGCAACCGAAATGACCTGCACTGGTGACAATTGGACATAATCAACTTGCTCAGGAGAAACCGTTTCAAAGTCTTGTCGATACCTAACAGGAACAAGTTCAGTCATTATTTTCCCTTCTTCATCTGTAGCTACATCACCTGGGGCAACTCTGCACTCATCTTCTAAATCTGCAGATAAATAAATAGGGTCTCCTTTTTTAATTAATCGTCCATTTTCTACCTTCCAAAAAGGTGTCTCAATAAAACCATATTCATTTACTCGAGCGTGAGTAGCTAATGAATTAATAAGACCTGCATTTGGTCCTTCAGGTGTTTCAATTGGACAAAGTCTTCCATAATGAGATGGATGAATATCCCTGACTGCGAAACCAGCCCTTTCACGAGTTAAGCCTCCAGGTCCCAAAGCAGATATCCGTCTTTTATGAGTTAACTCAGCTAATGGATTTGTTTGATCCATAAATTGACTTAATTGACTGGAACCAAAAAATTCTTTTATTGCTGCAACCAAAGGTTTTGGATTAACCAATTGAGCTGGAGTAAGAGAATCTGTTTCCCCAACAGTCATTCTCTCTTTAATTATTCTTTCAAGTCTGTTTAAACCTACTCGCACTTGGTTTTGTAAAAGTTCTCCAACTGACCTAACTCTCCTATTACCCAAATGATCGATATCATCCAAAGTTGCCCCTCCTACATCTAATTCTAAATTGATTAAATAATCTAAAGTAGAAAGAACATCTTCATTAGTAAGTGTTCTTACATGATCAGGGATAGTTAGACGTAATTTTTTATTTATTTTATATCTACCAACTCTTCCCAAGTCATACCGCTTTGGATCAAAAAATCTTGTTTGAAGTAACTGTTGGCCGCCACTAACTGATGGAGGCTCGCCTGGCCTTAACTTCTTATAAAGTTCTAACAACGCCTGATCTTCTGAACTTATACCTTCTTCATTTGCGGCATTAATTGACTTTTGATAAAATTCAGGATGTCGCAATTTATCTATTACATCATTATCAGATAATCCCATTGCCCTCATTAGAACATGAGCATTGATTTTTCTTGTTTTATCTACACGAACATGTAATAAATCATTCTTATCAGTTTCAAACTTTAACCATGCGCCGCGATTAGGAATAACACTTGCATTGTAAGTTCTTCTACCATTTTTATCTTGCTCATCTTTGAAATAAACTCCAGGACTTCGAACAATCTGATTAACTATTACTCTTTCAGCACCATTTATTATAAAAGTTCCACGTTCAGTCATCAAAGGTAGTTCACCTATAAAAACTTCTTGCTCCTTAATCTCTCCCGTTTCTTTATTAATCAAACGACAAGTAACATACATTTGAGAAGCAAATGTTGCATCTCTCCTTTTTGCTTCTTCTACATCATGCCTAGGGCGCTTAAGCTTGTATTCTTCGCCTATAAAATGTAACTCAAGCTTACCTGTATAGTCCGTAATAGGAGAAAAATTGTCTAATTCTTCTATTAAGCCTTTATCTAAAAACCACTTAAAACTTGATCTTTGCACCTCAACCAAATCAGGCAGATATGTAGCTGCTTTGGCTACCTGAATCGCGCTTCTGCTCATTCGAGAACCT
>Ga0208261_1000451_pt1 | contig 16228 bp, 12 predicted proteins | sample Knorr_S7_td_DCM__FD_185595 | JGI IMG/M metagenome (GOLD analysis project Ga0208261, IMG submission 185595) | Marine microbial communities from Southern Atlantic Ocean transect - Knorr_S7_td_DCM_ad_131m_LV_B (SPAdes) (version 3) | ecosystem: Environmental > Aquatic > Marine > Oceanic | place...
CCGCTAACGGAGCCGTATCACTCTATTATGATGATTCTCAAAAATTTGAGACGACTAAACATGGAACGATAACGACTGGTATTGCCACTGCTACAGAAGGAGATTTTACTAGTCAAGTATTAGTAGGTTCTGGCATTACTATGGGTAGTGCTGGTGTTGCCACATTTAGTGGAACTGCTGATGTACATCTAACTGATAGTGTACGATTACTGTTAGGAACTGGTTCAGATTTAAGAATAACACATGATGGATCTCATGGATATATTCAAGAAAACACAGGTAATTTAAGAATAGACGCAGATACACTTCAGCTAAGATCATCTGCAGGTGAAAATTATCTTTATGGTGCTGCAGATGGAGCTGTAACTCTCTACCATGATTCGAGTGCTAAATTAGCCACGAGTGCAACGGGAGTGACCATAACGGGAAATGCTACTGCTACTAAATTCCTTGGTGATGGTTCAGCACTAACAGGGGTTGGTGGTGAGTTCGATATTACGTCATGTTTATTTGTTTAATAAATAACTAGAAAGAAGAAATCATGGGACTTAAGAAGACAAAATTAGTAAGTATAGTTAATGTCAGTGGTATTGGTACTGTTGGGATATATACTGCTGGATTGACTGCAACTGCTGCTGGTGTCGGAAGTACCACTTTTGTTAGAAGTGTTATAATGCACAATACTGGATTGGGTACTGCAAGAACAGGTTTATATATCCATCCTAACACTGAAGCAAGTCAGAGAGTGGCAGCTGCAAAGAGTGATGCATTTAGAATTTTAAGAGTTGATCTTGCACCAAATGAAACTACCTTCTTTGAGAGTAATTATCCAATTGTGCTAGCTCCTTATAATGCTATTTCAGTAGATGTTATTGCTCCTGATGCTGGAGGAAGTGGAATTGGATCGATGGTTAATGTGCAAGTCAACGGTGACACAATGAGCTGATGCCAATAAGATCAAATAGAAATCTAACAGAATATTATGATAGATTTTCATATTCAGGAGCTGGAGGACCACCAAAAGTTAATAATCATTATGGTGGTAGGGGAATAATCTTTGGAGGAGGAAATAGTAATGTTATTCAGTACATCACTATCCAGTCAGCTGGTAATTCAACAGATTTTGGTGATTTAAACCAAAATGCCGACTGGAGTGCAGGAACATCAAGTGGTGGAGCAGGTAGAGCAGTAAAAGCTGGTGGATCAACTAATCATACAAATATGGATTATGTGACGGTTGCATCAACAAGTAATGCGACAGATTTTGGTGACTTATATGAACCAATGCGTGAATTTGCTGGATGCTCTAATGTTACTCGTGGAGTATTTGGTGGAGGATATGCTCAAGATTCATCTAGTTTTAATGTAATGCAATATATAACAATTGCCACAACAGGTAATTCAACTGATTTTGGTGATGCAAGTAGTGTATGGACAGCTAATGGTTGTGGTAATGGAACTCGTGGAACTTGGATGGGTGGTTATAATGGAGGAGCAACTCCTAATACACAAATCGATTATGTAACACTTGCCACAACAAGTAACACATCAGATTTTGGTGATCTTAGTTATAGTGCTTATGCTCCTGGTGGTGCAGTTGGGAATAGTCCTAGTGATGATGATCGTGGAATTTATATGGGTGGTGCAAGTCCTACGTATGGTAGTAGTAATACTGTTAGTATGTCTTATATAACAATCTCAACTACAGGAAATGGAACTGATTTTGGTGATTTGGTTTCTGCATCTTACATAAGTGGTTCTCAGAATGATGGTAGTCGTGGAGTTCAATGTGGTACTGGAAGTAGTAATGTGATGCAGTATTTTGCTATCGGAACAACAGGAAATGCACAAGATTTTGGTGATTTGTTGTCAGGTGCAAGTGGTTTTACTGCTATGGGAAATTCATCTGGTGATTAACCTAAATAATCAAAAAGTATAGATATGACTCCTTTAAGATCACTCGGCAATCCAGATATCTCTCCTTTTGATGATGTTTTTTGCGCTACGGGGAAAAGATATAATCATGAGTATGTAGAACCTGTAGCTGAAACGTATTCAGTACATTTTGATGGGACTAATGATTATCTAGATGGAACAGAGGGAGAGTATAGTGATTTTAATTTTGATGGTGATTTTACTATTGAAGGTTGGATTAGATATGATGGGGGTAATATTGCATCTACTAACGACACTATAATTGATACAAGAATAGGGGAAAATTCTGGTAGATCTGATGATGGTTGGACCTGGTGGGTAAGAACTAATGGAAAAGTTGCTCTATATGATGGTGATAATAGTTCTTATGTTCTAGAGTCAGAGACAACTTTATCAACTGACACATGGTATCACGTTGCTCTTGTTAGAGCGAGTAATAATTATAGATTATATCTGAATGGAACTTTAGATGATGGACCTAATAGTGATAGCAACACACTGAATATGGGTAGTCAATTTAATGTTGGGTACAAAGCAGATTATCCTCCTTCAAGTTTAACCTATTGGGATGGTTTATTATCTAATATACGAATAGTAAAAGGAACAGCAGTTTATACGTCTAATTTTTCGACTCCGACTGCACCACTTGAAAATATATCAGGTACTGTATTTTTAGGTCTTAATTCTACAACAGTTACTGCAACAACCGTTGCACCATCAGGACTTACACTCACAAATAATGGATGTACATCAAGTACTGAAAAGCCATACTAAAGTAGATATATTAGAATTTGATTTTTGACACTTATATAAATTACCATTATAATTATTGAAATGATTAGTATGAAGAAAACGAGTTATGAAGACATTTCCTTTATTTTCAATTAATGCTCATAGAATAAAGATTAAGGATTGGTCTGAGAAACATAGAGATCGCATACTTGCTTTAGTTCCTGAAGATCTATATGATAGAGGATCAACTGTACCAAATCCAAAAATTGGTTATAAATTACTCTACACAGATTTTTTTAAAAATAAAAAAAGACCCCCTCCATATGCTGGAGAATTATTTAAGTTATTAGATCCATACCTTCAAGATTTTTTTAAGCAAAATGAAGTATCACGTATAACATCATTATGGTGTCAGAAATATAAATCTGGAGATTATCATGAACCACATGATCATGGATCAAAGGGTTATTCTGCTGTTTTATATGCTAAATTAAATCCAAAGGTTCATACTGGCACTAAATTCTTTTCACCATTTCCTAATGAGAAAGGTTGTAAAGAAAACATATATGCTGACGCAGAGGAAGGTGATTTACTTATTTTCCCTGCTCATCTTCTTCACATGGCTCCCCCTCTTTATGATACTGATGAATTGCGTGTGATTTTCTCTTTTAATTTTTCATAAGATCGATTGCTATTATAAATATTCAAAAAGTATAAAAATATGGCAATTAGATCATTAGGAAATTCATCAGTAAGATATAATGCAGTCATGTCAAAGACTGGTGACTTAGATTCTTTTGTGATTCAAGGTTGTAATTCAAGTCAGACAGGATCTTGGTACGGTGATACTGTAGTATGGGGTGGTGGACATGATGGTGCTAATAATGTCCAACAGATGGACTATGTTAATTTAGATTCCACAAGCAATGCAGGTAATTTTGGTGATATGCTACAATCCACTCGTGCAAGAGCAGCAGGATCTAATGGAAGTCGTGGATTGTTTATTGGAGGTCGTCAAGCGCCATCTGGACCAGACACACAAGTTGAATATATAACATTTGCATCAATAGGAAATGGTACAGATTTTGGTGATTTAGTATCTCCACTGAATGGTGGATATGCTTCTGGTGCTTCTGATGGAACAAGAGCATTTGGTATTGGAGGTAACTGTTGTGGTGCTGGTGAGGATAATATTCAATATTTTACAATTGAAACACCAGGTAATGGAACCAGTTTTGGTAATATGGCATCGAGTCGTTTTGGTCAGGGTTCTGCTAATAATGCTACTCGTGCTGTTATTGGAGGTCATAATGGTGGTAGTGGAGCAGACCAGAATAGTATTGAGTATATTACAATGGGTACATCAGGAAGTGGGAGTGATTTTGGTGATTTAACAATGAATAGAGGTTATACTGGTGCGGGTGCAGTTGCAGATAGAGCAATATGGGCTGGAAATGGTGGTGATACTTATGCTGATGCTGTTGCAGGGATTGATTATGTTACAATTACATCAACAGGAAATGCATCTGATTTTGGTGATATGACCGTTGCAAGAACACAAGTGGGTGGTGATCATCCAGGTAATGTAACTCGTGTAGCAATTGCAGGAGGTAAGAATGTTTCTGGTAGTAATATATCTACTATTGATTATGTAGTAGTAGGAACAACAGGTAATGCATCTGATTTTGGTAATTTATCTCTTTCTAAAACTTTTTGTAGTGGTACAAGTGGATGTTAAAGAACTTTCATCTAGTAATACTGAGGAATTGACAGGTGATACATAAGATTAAAAAGATTATAAATAAATAAGATAAGTACACGGGGGAGAGTGATCCCGAACTATGGCTGTCAATAAGAATTTTGTAGTCAAAAATGGGCTTGAGGTCAACGAGGATCTCATTCTAGCTAATGCCACCAATTCTAGGGTAGGTATTGGTACGTCAGTTCCACAATACACTCTCCATGCTAATGGTGGAATTGGTGCAACGACTTTACATATTGCAGGAGTTTCAACATTCCTGAGTGATGTAAGAATAACAGGTGTTACAACATTATCCTCTGCTGGTGGTATTACAACCACTGGGGGGGATCTTTATGTTGGTGGAGACCTTTACGTTTTAGATGATGTAGTATATGATGAGGTATCAGGTAGAAATCTGAATATCACAGGGGTTGGAACTATTGTCCGAGCGGATATTTCCAAAGACCTTAAAGTAACTGGAGTATCAACCTTTGTAGGTTTCGGTACATTTACTAATGATTTATCAGTAGGTGGAGCAACTACTATTGCTGGTAATACTAGTGTTGGTGGAGACTTAGATGTTACTGGTGATATTTCATTTCAGAATGTAGGTGGTACTTTTATCAACATCACTGGTGTTGGTACAATAACCAGATTGAATACTACCAGTTTGGTAGGAACTGCTGCTACATTTACTGTCCTCAATACAACTGGTATTGGTACTGTTGGAATTCTGAGTGCTACTCATGCAGTGGTTTCTGGTGCTGCTACAGTTGTTGGATCATTAACTGTTGGTGGTGACTTAAATGTCACAGGTGATCTCAGTTATGATGAAGTAACTGGTAGAAATATCAACATCACTGGTGTTGGTACTATTACCAGATTAAACACTACTGATATTGTAAGTACTAGTAGTACTATTACTAGATTAACAAATACTGATATTGTAGGCACGAGTGCTACTATCACTCGATTGAATGCTACAAATGCAGTTATATCTGGAGTGGTGACTGCTACTAGTTTTACAGGTACTGGTCAAGTTGGTGTTGCCTCTGAAGGAACATTCCTTGGAGCTGGTGCAAGTATGCTTAACTTTGCATCATCTAATGGTACAGCAATTGCAGTGAATCCAGCAGAAACTAGTGGTATTGCTACTATTACAATATCTCCAGGAGTTTCAATAGGTCTTGCAATCGCACTTGGCGGTTGATAAATAAAATTAACACTTAAAGAACAATGGCAGAAGCTTTTTCAAATAAATTAACTAGAGCAGCAGGGATTGTATCAACCAGTTCTTCTGGTTCTATTGGAATACAAACTAATTTGATTACTGGAATATCTACAGTAGATGTTGCTGTCAATCAATTGGTTGATAATACTAATTTCATATTAGGAACAAAAATCACTGCTATTGGTGTTGCTTCTGTAACTTGTGATAGAAATTCTACAAACACCTCTGCCACTTCAAGTCAATCGGTTAAGTTTCTTGGAGTTACTACAGCATATACTTCAACTTCAACAAAGAGTATTCTAGTTGGGGGAACTTTTGCTAATAATACTACTAGTTCAGTTAATTTAACTGTTAATGTTTTTGATAATAGTGCTAGTACTGAGGTTGGATTAGCAGCAAATATACCAGTTCCAAATGGAAGTTCATTTGTTATAAGTGATACTGGTAAGACAGTATTAGAAAGTAGTGATGAAATAAGAATTTATTGTGATACAGCAAATGCAATTGATGCAACACTCAGTATCTTAACAGGGGTTAGCTAATGGCTGATAGAAACGGTTATATAGGAAGAGCACCTGGTGATTCGTCAATAACGATTGCCAGAAAAACTTATGAACCTACAGGGGTTCAAACAGATTTTACTTTTGATGCAGGATATGATCCTGGATATTGTGATGTATATTTGAATGGTGCTAGGTTAATAAGTGGAAATGACTATACTGCATCTAATGGTAGTACAGTTGGTCTAACAAGTGCTGCACAGAATGGAGATATTATTGAGGTAGTTGCATATAAAGCATTTAATTTAGGTCAGTCCGTAAGTGATATAACAGGTAATCTTACAATTAGTGATACATTAACATCTACTAATGTATCTGCATCTGGTTCTATAACTGCTGGTAGTGGGACTGGTGAAATACATGGTGCATTTGTTGGTGATGGTTCAGGATTAACTGGAGTAGCATCAACTGATTACATTATCACAGGAACTGCTGCGACATTTAATAGTCAAGTTAAGGTTCTTAATCTTAATGTCACTGGTGTTTCTACTGTTTCTACTGCTCTTCATGTAGGAACTGCTCTTACTGCTAATGCTGCAGGTGACGTAGAGACAATTGGTATTATAACTGCAAGTAATTTATTTGTAGGAACTGGTGTCACTGTATATGGTTCTACTGGAATTGTAAGTGCTACAACATTTTATGGTGATGGAAGTAATTTAGATAATGTTACATCAACAACGATAAACAATAATGCAGATAATAGATTAATTACTGGTTCTGGAACTGCTAATACATTAAATGGAGAATCAAACTTAACCTTTAATGGTTCAACTCTTGCTGTTACTGGTGCTGAAACTGTAAGTACCACATTAGGTGTTGGTGGTGTAGTTACGATTACAGACACTACTGATGCAACATCCACATCAACAGGTGCATTAATTATCTCTGGTGGTGTTGGTATTGCTAAGAGTTTGCATGTTGGACAGAACGTAACCATAGGTGGAACATTAACATACGAAGATGTAACTAACGTAGATTCAATTGGACTTGTTACTGCTCGTGCAGGTCTTAATGTCTCTGGTGGACAATTATTAGTAGGTAGTGGTTTAACGATAGGTAATGCTGGTATTGCTACATTTGCAGATGGATCGGCTACTGCTAATGGATTGCATTTTGGAACTGATGGGGATTTAAAACTATATCATAATGGTTCAAATGCCCACATAAAAAATGCTACTGGTAATTTAACTATTGATTGTACTGATTCGGATTTGGTATTACAGGCAAAAGCAGGTGAGAATTCAATTTATTGTGTTCCCGATGCTCAAGTACAATTATACTATGATAATGCAGTAAAATTAAAAACTGCTACAACAGGAATAAATCCAAGTGCTGATAGTACAGATGACTTAGGAACAAGTGCAATAAGGTGGAGAAACATCTATGGAGATACTCTATATGGTGATGGTTCAAACCTAACTAATCTACCTGCTGCTGGTTTAACTACTGAAGCACTTATAACTTCAGGTATTACTACTGTACTTGACTTATCAAATGCACAAGATCATAAAATAACTGCAACAGGTATTTGTACAATTACAACTTCAGGAGGAACCGAAGGAGAAAGTCATACGATTAGAATTACTAACTCAGGTATTGCAACTGTTGGATTTAGTAGTTATTTCCAATTTGCTGGTGGTGCAAGTCCAGTACTGACAAAGACAGATGGAGCAGTTAATCTTGTTTCATTCACGGTTAATAAAACAGCAACGACAACGGGAATAACAACAGAGTTGTTGACTTCTGTAGCAAATAACTTTAGTTAGGAGGGAGTGAGATAATGGGAGTAGCAATTCCTCAAATAATTACAGGTGATAGTGCTGCAGGTGCTGCACAATTAGGATATTCAGTAAAATTTAATGCACGAGGTCAGTATTCTCAGCAGTTTGCTACTGAATACAACACTAATGATGGTTGTGATCTTGCATTCACTCCTAGTAGTAATGGAAATAGAAGAACATGGACTTATAGCACATGGGTAAAAAGATCTAAAATTATAGGTAGTCTACAGTCCAGACAAGACACCTTCATGGCTCTTTTTGGTCATACTTCATCTAGTGCATCTAGTTATCAATGTTTATTATTTCATCTTAACAATGATCAATTATCTGTGTGGGTGAGTGGTACTGGTGGTGCTGGATCTGTCACTGCATTATCAAATGCTGAATATAGAGATATAAATGGTTGGTATAATATTGTTTGGGTTTCTGATACTACTAATGCTACTGCAGCTGATAGATGGAAATTCTATATTAATGGTGCTGATCTTGCTGATGCAACAAAAGGTGGTGGTTTTGCAACTAATAACATAGCCAGTATTTCACAGGATCATGATGGTTTTATAAATTCATCTTCTTATGAAATGACAATTGGAAGTCAAAGAGATTATAATACTGATAATGGTAGATTTTTTGATGGTTATATGTCTCAATGTGTCATGGTTGATGGCCAAGCATTAGACGCATCATATTTTGGATTTGAAGATCCAATGACAGGTACATGGAGACCTAAAAAGTTTAATATTGAGGATTGTCCTACTGCTGATTTTGGAACTAATGGGTTCTATCTTCCTATGGATGGTTCAGGACCAATAGGAAAAGATCAATCTGGAAAAGGAAATGATTGGACTCCTAGAGGTTTTGAGGGTACTGCTCCTATGAATATGGCAGAGGGTGGACTCCCAATGCTTGAAACCTCTACTGGAACTAATGTACAATATAAGGGATTTGCTGCAACTAGGTGGTCTGAGAATGCTGTATTTGATGGCGATTGTCGTGGTATGCCTGTTGATACTAGAGGATATGTTGGTTATGCTGTAACTGTTGCTAACCCTACTGGATCTCAGAATAGATATTATATTGGAATATCAACAGATAATGATTCATCAATAGGTGGAGAGGAAGCACCTCTATTGAGATTAGCAAGAGGTCAAACAGTTAATTTTTTCCAATCAGACAGCACTAATACCAACCATCCCTTAAAGATTGGAACTACTGCTGAGGCTTCTTCAGCAGCCTCAGGGTATGATATGTCTGGTTTTGCTCATACTGTTGGAACTCCTGGCACTCAGAGACAAGCACGTTTTACTATAACTATACCAAATGATGCTCCTGATACACTGTATTATAGTTGTTCAGCTCATACTGGAATGGGTGGAACCATATCTGTTTATACGGATCCTGTAGTGGCAGATCCTTATGCTGCTAAGTGTCGTGTTGCAATGCCTTTGAGTGCATCAAGGCAGGATAGGGCATGTGGAATTGCTGTTACTGCTGAATATAAAGAAGTAAGTGATAATGGTGGAATTAATGTAGGTTTAAGAAGTTGTTATGGTGGTTTATATGGACAAGCTGGACAATCTTGGATATCACTTGGTCAATATCTTAGCAGACCTTCTTCTAATGATTATGATATGGGAACAGCTCCATTTACTGTGGAGATATGGTGTTGGCCTTCTAGTTGTAAAACAGCAGGACAATATAAGAGAGCATGGGAGTTTGGTAGTAGTAATTCAGACAATATATGTTTATCTGCAGAGACAATTAATAGTGGAATATCTTGGAGTGTTAGAAAAGATGATGCTCTTAAATTATCTAGTGCCACTCAAACTGGTACAGGAAGTACATGTCATGTTGTACTTAAGAAATGGACTCATGTTGCTGTTGTGCGTGAGGGAACTGGTTCAAATGAAACTAAATTATATGTTGATGGAATACAAGCATCTAGTTGCACTTTAAGTGATGATCTGGATTTCTCTGACGATACACTGCGTATAGGAGCTAATAATGCTGATGCATCTAATTCATCATGGAATGGATATCTTAATGATTTCCGTTTTTATAAAGGAGTAGCAAAATATACTAAGAATTTTGCTGTTCCTTCATTTACTAACGGATCCTTTGTTAAAGATACTCCTTATGCCCTTCCTGCAGGTGGTCCTGCTCGTTCTCCCAAATATGGACATGGATCTATTGTAACAGGAAAAGCAAAAAATGGGTACAATAGCATTCAAATACCAGGATTTGGACTTACTGCATCAGAAGATTATACAGTAGAATTTTATTATTGGTGGCCAGGAATAGATCGTGGAGTCATTTTTACTCAAGATGACGGCAGTAATGTTAAAATTAATGTGTCTACTCATAGAGATGGATATTTTTACAATTCAAAATGGAATGGAACTACTGGACCTGGATCTTCTAATAGTGGTTCAATGTTAGCAAATTCTTGGAATCATATATGTTTTCAGTATTGGAATGAGCATCAATCAATGATTTTTACTATTAATGGTGGAGAACAAAAATATACAAATGTTGGTGCAACTTGGGAAGGACCAGGATCTGGTGATGGTTTAGGACTTGGAAATTCGGGAATTGAACAATCTACTGAAACTGCTAATGGATGTATATCTAATTTTAGAGTTGTAAAAGGAAAACGAGTTTATGCATGCGACCAAGGTGTTGCTGGTTTCCAACCACCATCAGGACCATTAGAGAATATAACAGGAACTTATCTTCTTTGTGCTAAAGATCCTACTGATCCATTAGCATATGAAGTAGCTCCAGCCGTTCCAACATTAACAATTACTGCTAATGGAAATACTTCAGCACAATCAACAGCACCTACTGGATTGAGTGGTAGTGCTAGGTTTGATGGAAATGGTGATAATCTTTCACTTTCATCTAATAATAGATTTTTCTTTGGATATGGTGATTTTACTATTGAATGTTGGTTCTATGCTGATACTGCTACAAATACTCCTTATATTATTGATTTTAGAAGTAGTGGTAGTGATACAGGAACTACAAATAAACCTATTTTATATCTTAATACCAATAATAAACTACAGTATTGGGTTAATGGTTCTACTAGAATAGAATCAGATTCTACAGTAATAGATGCATGGACTCATGTTGCTATCGTAAGATGTGGATTAACTCATACAATGTATGTTAATGGAGTTGCAGAGGGTCCGATATGGGAGGCTGATGTTAATTATACAAGTAGTAGTATGGCAGTCACCATAGGTCAGAGACAAGGAACTAGTGGGCAAAGTCTTGATGGATGGATTAGTAATTTGCGTGTCACTAAGACAGCAGTTTATAAAGAGGGATTTACTCCAGGTCAACAAGATCTTGAATCAATACCTGGAACTGTTTTATTATGTTGTAAGAGTAGTAGTAGTGCCACAGCTCAAGATGCTCCATGGCCTTTGTATAAGATGGGTCAGGTTTATAGTACAGAAAATAATCCATTTGATGATGAATATGATCTTAGATCGGGAAGAGAGAGTGGTTATGCTACGTTAAATTCATTACCTGGAACTACTGAGGGATATGTTTATCTTTCTAATGGTAATTTAACATATTATTCTGCTCCTTCTGGTGGTAATAATGCTATTTCTTTATCAAACTTACAAATACCTCCTAAATCTGGAAAATGGTATTGTGAATATAGGCAAACATATGGAGCATATCCTGAACCAGGACTTGCCCATGTTGAAATGCTGGAAGAGAATGACAACTATGATAATTATATGGGTGCAACTAGTTATTTGTGGATGTGGTATAATGGAACTAGGTATAATACTAACAGTACAATATCATATGGAAGAGGAAGTACTCCTGGTGACACATCAAGCGGTATTTTAGGAATGGGTTTTGACTCTGATACAGGGCAACTTAATATGTATTGGAATGGTGTAGATCAAGGTGTAATGGCAGTTGGACTGAGAACAGATACTGGTGGACATTATGCTTTTGGATGTGGAGCTAATAATCAAATGGCTACATTCAACTTTGGCCAACAACCATTTCAGAGTCCTGTTCCTTATGGTTATAAAGCACTTTGTTCTTCTAACTTATATGATGTAGGAATTACTACAATGAGGAATATTGATATAAATCCTCAAAACCATATTGGAATTGTTACTTACACTGGTGATGGTGCGACTAGCAGAAACATACGCACTTTAGGTTGGCAACCAGATCTTATGTGGATTGCACCTAGAAGTGAAAATAATTGGAAAGTTTTATTTGATAGTGTTCGTGGTGATGGAAAGGCAGTTTATTCCAATTCAGATTGGTCTGAAGAATCACTTTCTGACACAGGAGGAGCTCCTCTTATAGATGGGTTTACAGTAGGATATAATTCATCATATTCTGCTGTATTTACTAATAAGAATACTATAGATTATGTTGCATGGTGTTGGAGAGCAGGTGGAAACAAAGGCACTTGGAACGTTGATGGTGTTGGATATGATACTGCTGCAAAGGCTGGATTAGACGGAGGGTCAATAGATCCTACTGGTGCTTCTGTTAATACTAAAGCTGGTTTTGGGATTTATAAGTATACTGGAAATGGATCAACATCGACTATAGCTCATGGACTTCCAACTAAACCTGCATTTATTATGATCAAACGAAGAGATGGATATAGTGGAGGAAGTAATGTTGGTGATTGGATGGTTGGATCTGATTCTATGGATGCCGAGCAAACTGCTACGACTAATTGGAGTTATTATTTGGTATTAAATGAATCTCAAGGAAGAGCTAATGATTTTTCACCATTTGATTCATATGACCCAACTGGATCAACATTTAGTATTACTAATTCAAATAGAGTGAATAATAATGGTGATGATTATGTTGCTTATATATGGTGTAATATGCCTGGAGTATTTAAGGTTGGAATGTATAAAGGAACTGGTGCTGCTGCTGATGCACCTTTCATATATACAGGATTTAAACCTGCTCTTGTTATGACCAAAAGATTAGATACTTCTAATGATTGGAATATGCAAGATATTGTGAGAAGTCCGTGGAATCAAATGGATGGTGAAGTATTACAGGCGAATTCAAATATTAGTGAATCTAATATTGGTACAGGATATCAAAGAGATCATTTATCAAATGGATTTAGATTGAGGGGTTATGGTACAGAAACTAATGGTGGATCAGGTGCTGAGTATATGTATATGGCATGGTCTTCTGCATCTCTTTGTAATCAATATGGTGGAATCTCCAATGCCCACTAATATAAATATCTAAAAAACTAATAATGTCTCCAATAAGTAACGCAAGTAGATTAGCTGATTTCGGATCTGGTATAGGTACAGCAGGTGCTATTATACAGGTTGACAATACTAACCAGCGCGTAGGTATTGGAACTACCAATCCTCAAGCAATGCTTCAGGTGGGTACTGCTATTTCCATGTTTGGATCTACTGGTATTGTTAGTGCTACTTCATTTTATGGTGATGGGTCAAACTTAGATGGAGTATCTGCATCTGGTTTGGGTACTGCTTTAAGTGATGTTGAGACAAGTCCACTAAAACATATCTTTAAAGCTGCGGATACATTACATATTGGAGCAGCAACTTCGGTAAGAGTTGATTCTGATGCAACTTCTGGAAACATAGCATATATGCGTGAAAACAGAACTATTATAGGGGCAGGTGCAACTTTTACTATTGGGGCAGGAACCACATTAATTTCAAATGTGCTTTCTATTTTTTGATAAATAAACTATAGGAAAGGAACTAGCAAACAATGTCTGAGATTAGAGTAAATAGAGTTGTCAGTGCGGATGGAACATCAGCTCCTACGATGACGTATGGATTTCAAGTTCCTACGGGAATTGGAATTACTGGTGCTGGAGGAATTAATATAACTGGTGTTTGTACTGCTGGTATTGTTACTGCTACAAACCTTTATGGTACTTTGAATGGTAATTCGACAGGATTAAGTGGAACACCTAATATAAGTTGTGGAACCATCGCAGGTTCTACAGGAACATTTAGTGGTGCTGTTAATGTTGATGACACTACAGATTCAACATCAGCCACATCTGGTTCATTAATAGTAGATGGTGGTTTAGGTGTTGCTAAGAACGTATATATTGGTGCAGGATTATCGGTTGCAGGAACATTAACATACGAAGACGTAACGAGTGTAGACTCTGTTGGAATGGTCACTGCCAAGAGTGGTGTTAATGTATCTGGTGGTCAACTTCAGGTTGGTGTTGCATACTCAGTTGGTGCTGCTGGTGTTGCAACTGCTTTAGGATTGGTTGCAGGAGCAAGTGGTTTTGAGCAGACAGGTGGTGGAGAGTTTAAGGTTGGTATTGGTGTAACAATATCATCTACTACTGGTGTTTCTACATTTGGTTCAGATGTTACGTTTACTGGTGATGGTGGTAAATCTTGCGTTTGGAATAGAGGGAACGGTGCTTTTGAACTTGAGGATGATGCATTACTAAAAATTGGTAGTGGAGCAGATTTAAGACTGTATCATGATGGATCCAACTCATATGTTGAAGGTTCTGGTACAGGAGAATTGAGAATCCGTGGTAGAAGTGTAAGAATTACAGACCATGATGGATCAGAAAACTTTGGGGTTTTTAATGACGATGGCGCTGTAGATTTATACTTTGATAATTCCAAAAAATTTGAGACGACTAACGATGGAGTGAATATTACGGGTATTGCTACATTCTCTGATGGTCTTCATTCAAATGGACTACTTAGGGAAAGAGCTAATGTAGTTGCTAATAAATTAAGTGCTGGTACTAATGTTGAGATGGTTTATGGTAACGTACATTATTATAGTACGAATGAAACAACAACTGCTACTCCTAACATTAGATATAATTCAACTTATTCATTAAATAGTAAGATGACAGTTGGTGAGGCAGTAACAGTTACAATCATATATAAACCAAATGGTGCAGGATATTATGCAGCATTAACTGTTGATGGTTCTGGAGTCACGGAAGAATGGAATGGTGGTTCTGCTCCATCATCTGCAAATGCTGGTGGATATGATGTTCTTACTCATACATTAGTTAAGATTGCAGATGCATCATTTATATGTTTATCTAACGTACAAAACTATGCATAATTAATATGGATTATATAAATTACGTTAAACAATCTCCTGTACAAGGATTAGCTGGTATGTGGGGTGGAACCCAAGGAGCTTTACAACAATCTGCTGGTGGGGGTCCAGAACCAGGAGGTAATGAATCTTATTATGGGGGATATGGATTTCTTATAGATGGTGCTAATCAATCTTTTTGGAATCTCTCTAGCAGTAGCAATGCAACAAATTTTGGTACTATGAGTACTCCACGTACTGATGGATCTTCTACTGCTGGAGGTACAACGGCAGGAGAATCTAATCGTGGAATATTTGCTGGTGGAGATGCATCTGCTGCATCAGAGAGTATTGGTTATGTAGCAGCAAGTGGGTCTCCTGCTGATGCATCAAATTTTGGTGATTTGAGTCCATCAAGAGCATCACCTGCTGCTTGTTCTAATGGACTTCGTGCATGTATTGGTGGAGGTGCGCCACAAACAAATGACATCCAGTATGTAACAGTTGCATCTACAGGTAATTCAACAGAGTTTGGTGATTTAACACAAGGTAGAAGTGGTATTGATTCAATCTCAGGTGGAACGAGGGGAGTATGGGCGCAGGGACAAAGCCCACATTTCGATGTAATTGATTATGTAGTTATTGCAACCACAGGAAATGCAACAGATTTTGGTGATACTACAGGAGGTCGTACTTTTGGTTGTGGTACTAATAGTGATCCAGGATCTGGTCAAAATCGTGGAGTTTTCATGGCAGGATATTCTGGTGTTAATGATAAGGTAGATTATATAACAATTTCAACCACAGGAAATGCAACAGATTGGGGAGAATTGGCCAATGGTCATGGATATAGGTGTGGTGGAGGAAGTAATGGAACTACAGGGTTCTGTGCTGGTGGTAATCCTGGTGGTTCTGCTATGTCTTACTTGACGATAGATACAGCTGGATCTTCATCTAATGCTGGAACATTAAACACTTCTGCTGGTTCTGCAACTGGATGGTCTGGAGGATAGGACGTTAATATAACTGGCACACAAAACCCCTGCACTTTGGTGTGGGGGTTTATACTATGTACAGTTAGTAAATAAAAATGCAATTAACTGGATCAGAGAAACTTGTTTTCATTGCATCCTTTATGGTTCTTATGAAC
>Ga0208261_1000453_pt1 | contig 16147 bp, 19 predicted proteins | sample Knorr_S7_td_DCM__FD_185595 | JGI IMG/M metagenome (GOLD analysis project Ga0208261, IMG submission 185595) | Marine microbial communities from Southern Atlantic Ocean transect - Knorr_S7_td_DCM_ad_131m_LV_B (SPAdes) (version 3) | ecosystem: Environmental > Aquatic > Marine > Oceanic | place...
CTGCTAGATAGAAATTTTTAATTTTTTTCGTTTCTAGAGTTAAAAATAGCTCTCTAGGGTCAACAAAATCATATTCTATAGCATATCCAGGCCTTAATATTTTAACTCTCTCTAAACCATTGATTTTATTACATATTTCTTGTTGTACGTCTTCTGGTAGTGAAGTTGAGATACCATTTGGGTATATTGTATTGTCATTCAAACCCTCTGGCTCTAAAAATATTTGATGCTTTTGTTTGTCAGCAAACTTAACAATTTTATCTTCTATTGATGGACAATATCTTGGACCTACTCCTTGGATGTTTCCAGAATACATTGCACTACGTTTTATGTTTTTAGAAATAATTTTATGAACAGCTTCATTAGTATAAGTCATCCTACATGAGATTTGTTTATTGATATTTTTTTTAGTTAGGAAAGAAAAAAAATATGGATCTTCATCTGCATGCTGTTCTTCTAAAATTTCAAAATTTATTGTTCGAGAATCTAGTCTTGGAGGTGTTCCAGTTTTAAGTCTACCAATTTTAAAATTATATTTTTTTAATTGTTCGCTTAAACCAGTTGAAGGTTTTTCATTATATCTTCCAGCGGGAGTCTTTTTATCACCAATATGTATCAAACCATTTAAAAAAGTTCCCGTTGTTAGAACTATCTTAGATGATTTAATTTCTTTACCTGACTGAGTTATAAAGCCATTTATTTCATTATTTGAGAAATTAAACTTAATTACTGGATCAGAAAAAATACTTAAATTACAATAGTTTACAAGTTTTTCTTGCATGTATTTCTTATATAAAGATCTGTCGCTTTGAGTTCGTGGACCTCTCACAGCAGGCCCCCTACTTCTATTTAATAGTCGAAATTGTATACCTGATTTGTCAGCAACATCTCCCATTACACCATCTAATGCATCTATCTCTCTAACTAGATGTCCCTTGCCCAAGCCACCTATTGCTGGGTTGCAAGACATTTCTCCAATTGTCTCAAACTTGTGGGTGAATAGTCCTGTATTTGCACCTAATCTCGCAGCTGCTGCTGCTGCTTCACATCCAGCATGACCTCCTCCAATTACAACCACGTCAAAAGATAAATCATTTTTCATAATTATAATTTATTATTGATCTACAATTTTACAAGAAAACACTTCAAAATTGATTGAAATTTAAGATAAATAGACCTTTATTTTCCTATACAAAAATCACTGAAAATAGACCCTAAAATCTCCTCGACATCAACTTTTCCAACTATAACTCCTAAATGCCTTGTCGCTAATCTTAGGTCTTCTGCAGCTTTATCAAAATCTTCTATTGAATTCTTTTCTTCAAAATTTTTGAGGTGGTTAACACAAGCCTCTAAACTTTGTCTATGTCTTTCTCTGGTAATTAAAGTTTGCTCTGGATTTAAAAATTTATTTTTTAATTTTTCTTTTATTGCTTTAATTAAACCCTCCAAATTTTTTTCTTTTTTTAAAGATAAATAAATTGGTTTATATTTTTTAATTTGGTCATTAATATTTTCTAAACCTAAATCTATTTTATTCATAACTATTATAGCTTTGTTAGTAACTAAATCATTCAAAAAACCAGTAAATTCAGTACTTTTAGGCTCTATCACTATTATATTTAAATCTGCATCTTCTGCTCGTTTTAAAGCGAGTTTGATACCTTTTTTTTCTATCTCATCCTTTGACTCTCTAATTCCAGCTGTATCTGATACTACTACCGGATAACCATCTAAGTTTAAGTGTGCTTCAACAACATCTCTCGTTGTCCCAGCAACTTCTGAAACGATTGCAACATCTCGATTAGAAAGATAATTTAATAAGGAAGATTTTCCCGCATTGGCAGGTCCTATAATAGCTATTTTAAAACCTTCTCTTATTCTTTCGCCTACTTTTTGATCATTTAATATTTTTTCAATTTCACTTCTTATATTTTCAGAATCATTTTTTATATTTTTTACAACGTCGTCTGGAAGATCATCGTCTGGAAAATCGATTTTTGCCTCAACGTTTGATAAAATTTTTAAAAGTTTTTCTCTTAGAGAATTAAATTTATCGGAACTTTTTCCGTTCATCATTTTTACAGCTTGAATTCTTTGAATTTCTGTTTCTGCAGAAATAAGATCTGAAATACTTTCAGCTTTAAGGAGGTTTATTTTTCCATTTTGAAAAGCAATTTTAGTAAATTCACCAGGTTCAGCTATACGACAATCATCAATTTTTGAAAGTTGATCTAAAATTGCTCTAACAACAGCTATACTACCATGAACATGTATTTCAGCCATATCTTCACCTGTGTAGCTGTTTGGAGCAGGAAACCACAATAAAATACCTTCATCAATAATATTATTATTGTTAAATTCTTTAAATTTTTTTGTAGTTGCTACTCTTGGTATTGGCAGATCTTCTTTAGTTAATTTTTTAATTACATTTTTAGTCCCTAAACCCGATACTCTAATTATAGCAACTCCAGATATGCCTGGGCCTGAAGAAAGAGCAAAAATTGTCATTTATATATTTTATATATTACCTATAGTAATGATTTATTACATATATAAATTATGAAAGAAATAAGTGAACTTAATTACTTATAATTTTACTCTAAGAAGGCTTATTCATTGAATTAAAAAATTCTGCATTATTTTTAGTATCTTTTAATTTTGAATTAATAAATTCTATTGCATCCATTGATCCCATAGGAGCTATAATTCTTCTAAGCACATTCATTTTTTGAAGATCATTTTTTTCAAATATTAACTCTTCTCTTCTTGTTCCTGACTTAGTAATATCTATTGCAGGATAAATTCTTTTTTCAGATATTTTTCTGTCTAATATTGTTTCACTATTACCAGTACCTTTAAATTCTTCGAAAATTACTTCATCCATTCTGCTACCAGTATCAATTAAAGCTGTTGCAATTATTGTTAAAGAACCACCTTCTTCTATATTTCTTGCTGCTCCAAAAAATCTTTTTGGTCTTTGCAAAGCATTAGCATCAACTCCTCCGGTCAAAACTTTTCCTGAACTTGGAACAACCGCATTATAGGCTCTTCCTAATCTTGTTATTGAGTCAAGCAGTATAACAACGTCTTTCTTATGTTCAGTTAATCTTTTTGCTTTTTCTATTACCATTTCAGCAACAGCTACGTGTCTTTGTGCTGGTTCATCAAATGTTGAGCTGATTACTTCACCTTTAACGGTTCTTTGCATATCAGTAACTTCTTCTGGTCTTTCATCAATTAGCAAGACCATTAAATAACACTCAGGATGGTTTGCTGATATTGAGTTTGCAATACTTTGCAATATCATCGTCTTACCTGCTTTTGGAGGGGAAATTATTAAAGATCTTTGACCTTTACCAATTGGACTAACTAGATCAATTAATCTAGGAGTTAAATCGGGTTTTTTTTCAATTTTATTTGTTTCAACTTCCATTACAAGCAATTTATTAGGATATAGAGGTGTTAAATTATCAAAAGCTATTTTGTGCTTAAATTTTTCGGTTTCTTCAAAATTTATTTTACTCACTTGTAATAAAGCAAAATATCTTTCGCCTTCTTTTGGCGATCTAATGGGTCCTTCAACTGTATCTCCTGTTCTTAATCCAAACCTTCTTATTTGACTCGGGCTTACATAAATATCATCTGCTCCTGGCAAATAGTTTGACTCCATTGCTCTTAAAAAACCAAATCCATCTTGGAGAAGTTGTAAAACTCCACCACCAGTAATTTCTTCACCTTTTTCAGCTAATTTTTTTAATATTGCAAAGTATATTTCTTGTCTTCTTAAAGTGCTTGCATTTTCAATGCCTAATTTTTCAGCTTCTGTAATTAACTTTTCCGAGCTTTTTTCTTTTAGTTCTTGAATGTTCATGTTTGGGGATTTTTTTTGTTAGATGAATTGAATATATATACTGTTCAGTAAATTTCAAGTCTATAAGGGTTTAAATATTACAATAAAAACGATTAAAATTAGCAAAACTGTCGGTATTTCATTAAAAATTCTATAAAATTTAGATGTTTTAGTATCTTTTTTTGTTTTTAATAATCGCATACATTTTCCCAGGTATTCGTGATAAATCGTTAAAACCACTACTAAAAGAATTTTAAGCTGTAACCATAAATAACCAAAACTCTCTATTCCATTTATCCAAATTAATATAATACCAAAAAGCCATGAGAAGATCATAGCTGGACGCATTATATAATTATATAATTTTCTTTCCATGGTCTCAAAAATTTCAGTAGCTTGGTCTTTTTCAAAGTTCTCAACGTGATATACAAATATTCTTGGTAAATATAAAAGTCCAGCCATCCAAGAAATTACTGCGATTAAATGAAGTGATTTAAATAAAAGATATAAGGTCATATATATTATGTATTTTTTAAAATAAGATGTTTGAATAAAGCAATATGATCATCGTTGTCGTTTAAACATGGCACCATTTCAAAATTTTGTCCTCCTGATTTAAGAAAAATTTCTTTTCCCTGGATAGATATTTCTTCTAAAGTTTCTACACAGTCAGATGAAAATCCTGGACAAATAACTAAAATATTTTTCTTCCCTTCTTTAGGCAGAGCCTCAAAGGTTTTATCAGTATAAGGTTGTAACCATTCTTGAGGGCCGAATCTTGACTGAAATGTAGTTTTAATTTCAATATCTGAATAGTTTTCTGAAATAAGTCTAGTAGTTTTATGGCAGTAACAATGATATGGATCTCCTTTATCAAAATATTTTTTTGGTATTCCATGATATGAAGCAACTATTAAATCTGGTTTCCAATTAATTTCATTAATTTTTTTTAAAATACTATTTTTGATTGCTTCTATATAAAGAGGTTCTGACTCATAATGCGAAATTATTTTTAAATTTGGTTGCCATCTCATTTTCATTACAGTTCTATAAATCTCATCACAAACTGTAGCTGTTGTTGCTGCCGCATATTGAGGGTAAAGTGGTAAAATAATTAAATTTTCACATCCTTTATTTTTAAGTCCATGAATTTTACTTTTAATACTTGGATTTCCATATCTCATAGCAAAATCAACAATTAACTTTTCATCACCAATCTGTTTAGATAATTTTTCTGCTTGGTTCTGTGTAAAATATCTAAGAGGTGACATATTTTTATCTTTCATCCATATTTCTTTGTACGCTTTAGCAGTCTTTGATGGCCTAAAATTAAGTATAAATAAGTTTAGTATTATTTGCCAAATAATAGGGTTTACTTCGATAACTCTTCTGTCTGATAAAAATTCCCTTAAGTATTTTCTTATATCTAACCAACTAGTAGAATCGGGAGTACCAAGATTAATAATTAAAGCACCAGTTTTACCATAATTAACTTTTGGATGATTTGGAGTCATTTAAAATTTCTTACAATCTTAATTAAATCTTCAACCATTTCAATTTTTGTCTCAGGAAGTATTCCATGTCCTAAGTTAAAAACATATGGATGATCTTTAAAAATACTTAGATACTTTTCAACTTCCTTTTTTAGATTTTCTTTATCTGATAATAATATTTTTGGATCAAGACCGCCTTGAACAGGTATATTTATCTCTTTTATTATTTTATTTGGATCGACATCGTAGTCTATATTTATAGCATCAGGCTTAACTATATTGCAAAAGTTTTTGTAATCTTTAATCCCTCTTGGAAAACAAATAACTGGTACTCCCAATTTTTTTATATACTCAACTAAATTTGAAGTTGGTGTATAAATATATTCTGGAAGATTATCTTCTAACAATCCTGCCCAACTATCAAAAATTTGGATTACTTTCGCACCTGCCTCTATTTGGTTTTTTATATGAAGTTTTAAATATTTTTCTATTATTACAAATAGTTTGTTTATTAAAAATTTATCTTTATAAAATTCATTTGATAAACCTTTCTTAGGGGAAGATCTATTTACCATGTAAACAAGTATAGTCCAAGGAGCGCCCACAAATCCTATCATATCTTTGTTACCCATTATTGGATCTTTGCTTGTTTTAGAAATAGCTTTATAAACTTCAGAAACCTTCTCTGTAAAATTGCTTTCTTCTATATTATTTATATTTTTTAAATTTAATTCACCTAATCTAGGCCCAAAATTTTTTTCAAACTCTACTTTTTGTCCAAGTCCATATGGCAACATTAAGATGTCTGAAAATATTACAGCACCATCAAATCCAAATCTTTTTATAGGTTGTAGTGTTATTTCGGTTGCTAAACTACTATTTAAACATAATTTTATAAAATCCTGGTTTTTTTTTCTTATTTCTCTGAATTCCGGTAAATATCTACCAGCTTGTCTCATTAACCATATAGGGTTTTTTGTTGTATCTTTATTTACAATACAGTTATTAATTGGTGTCATACAATAATAGATTAATAATTAGTTATATTAGTATTATGAAATGTGAATAACGTAAATTATCGAATTATCACAGTTTATTAAGATATTATTAACAATATAACCGTTTAAAATCGTTATTTTTCAACAATAATATATAAAAACAAATAAATTTAATAAATTAATCAAATATATTCACAATTTATTAATTGTTAATTTTAAGTTAATTTAATTAAAAAGTTTTATCATTAAACACAAATCTATATTTTTGTTTATTAATTGATATTTTATAAATATTTTATACATGAGAAATCCACATAAAATTTATTTAATTTCGGACTCAACTGGTGAAACGTTAGATAGGATATTTCTTGCTTTGAAAGCGCAATTTGAGAATTTTGAATATGAAGTTAATCAATTCTCATTCACTAGAACTGAAAACCAAATTCAAAAAATATTAGAGAAAACTGATAATAATTCGATTATTTTATATACTATTGTAAATAATAAACTTGCTAAATTTTTAAAAGTTGAATCAAATAAAAAAGCAATACCTTGTTTTGGAGTTTTGGGAGATTTAATATTAAATTTTTCAAAATTACTTAATCAAAAAGCATCACATGAGCCCAGCGGCCAACATGCTTTAAATAAAGAATACTATGATAGAATTGAAGCCATCCAATTTACAATGACTCATGATGACGGTAAAAGCATAAATGATATTGATAAATCCGATTTAGTTCTTTTAGGAGTAAGTCGAACTAGCAAGACTCCAACCTCAATTTACTTAGCAAACAGGGGCTTTAAAACATCCAATATTCCTTTAATAAATAAGGATTCGGTTCCTGATAAAATGAAGAGTAAAAAATTTAAACCATGCGTAGTTGGATTAACCACAGAACCCGAAAGGTTGTTTGATATAAGAAAAAATAGACTTACTTCTCTTAAAGAAAATGAAAATACAGAATATGTTAATCTTGAAGAAATAAAAAAAGAGATAAAAAACTCTATAAAAATTTTTAAATTAAATAAATGGCCTATAATAGATGTTACTAGAAAATCTGTGGAAGAAACAGCCGCGTCAATTATAAAAATTTACGATATAAAAAATAAGGTGAATGAATAAATTAATTTTAGCATCGAAAAGCAAGGTAAGAAAAGAGATATTAGAAAAAAATAATATAAATTGTATTGTGTTGCCATCCAATGTTGATGAAGATCCGATAAAAGATAGTTTATTAAACGAAGGAGCATCACCTGAAATTGTATCAAAAAATTTAGCAGAGATAAAAGCTAATAAAATAAGTAAAAATAAAAATGGAGATTTGGTTTTAGGGGCTGATAGTGTAATCGATATAGATGGAGAGTTAATTTCAAAACCACAAAATAGAAATGAGGCATTAAAAATCCTAAAAAAATTAAATGGTAAAAAACATTACTTAATTAGTTCAGTTTGTATATCTAGAGATGGTTACATGATTTGGAATTATACTGATAAAGCTATGCTGACGATGAAAAATATGTCCGATAAAGATCTTAAAAATTATCTATCAAAGGTAACTGATGAAGCTCTTTATTCATATAATGTTTATCAAATTGAAGGTGAGGGTAGATCTTTATTCTCCAAAATCGAAGGTGATGAGGATACAATTATGGGTTTGCCAGTTAAAAAAATTAAGGAATATATAAATTCTTTATGAAAAAAAAATATTTAGTTATAGGAAATCCCATTGAACACTCTTTGTCGCCCAAACTTCATAACCATTGGTTAAAAGAAAAAAATATTGACGCTGTGTATGATAAAAAAAAACTAGATGAGAAAGATCTGCAAAGCATTGTTTCTGAAGTTAAAGAAGAAAAAATAGATGGTATTAATGTTACTGTTCCATTCAAAAAAGCAGTAATTCCATTTTTAGACGAATTAAGTCTAGAGGCAAGGGAAACTCAATCGGTTAATACAATTTATTTACAAAATGGTATTACAATTGGTCATAATACAGATATTGCTGGTTTTGAATTGGCAATCAAATATGCAAAATACGAAGTTGCTGGCAAGAAAATATTTTTATTAGGTGCTGGAGGCGTGTCTCCATCAATTATTTATTCTCTTAAAAAAATGAAAGCCTCAAAAATTACATTAACAAACAGAACCAAAGAAAAAGCAGAAAATTTAAAAAAATTATTCAAAGATATTGAAATAATTGATTGGGGGGAAAGAATAGATTTTGATATGATTATAAATGCTACAAGTATTGGATTAAAAAAAAATGAAGATGGTTTAAATTTTGATTATTCGGCTAACGGCCCAAATAAATTTTTCTACGATGTTATTTATAATCCAAGAGAAACTCTTTTTTTAAAAAGGGCAAAATTATTTGGGAACAGAGCAGAAAATGGAAAAATGATGTTCATCTATCAGGCACATCAGGCATTTACTATATGGCATAAATTAATGCCTGAAATAAATGATGAAACAATTAAATTATTAGATCAATGATTATAATTGGAATATTAGGTGATATAGGATCAGGCAAAAGTTTATTAGCAAAACAATTTGGATATCCGGTATTCAATGCAGATGAAGAGGTTACTAAAATTTATAAAGCAGATAAATTATGTTTTAAGAAATTGAATAAAATACTTCCAAACTACATAAAATCCAGACCTATTAAAAAAAAAGAATTAAGTAGAGCAATACTAGAAAATAAGAGCAACCTAAAAAAAATAGTTAAAATTGTTCATCCATTAGTAAGAAAAAGAATGAGAAAGTTTTTCAAAAAAAATTATAAAAGAAAAATGGTTATAATAGATGTTCCGCTCCTAATTGAAAATAAACTTCACAATAAAAACTTTATATTAGTTTTTGTAGATGCAAAAAAATCAAAAATAATTAGAAATTTAAAGAAGAGAAGAAATTACAATAAATATTTATTGAATAATTTAAGGAAATTGCAAAAACCAATTAAAATTAAAAAAAAATTATCTCATTATGTTATTAAAAATAATTTTAATCTTTTAAGCCTTAAAAATAATGTTAAATTATTAAAAAATCGTATTTTAAATGAAAGAAATAATACTTGATACCGAAACCACAGGCTTATCAGTCAAAGATGGTCATAGGATAGTAGAAATTGGATGCATTGAGCTTGATAATCTAATTCCAACAAAAAAAATTTTTCATTATTATTTAAACCCAGGAAGAAAAGTATCTGAAGATGCTTTTAAAGTGCATGGATATTCAGATCAATTTCTTTCCGACAAAAAAAAATTTAGTGAAATTGCTGATGAATTTTTAAAATTTATAGATAATAAAAAAATTGTTATTCACAATGCTGATTTTGATATTGCACATTTAAATAATGAACTTTTATTAGCAAATAAAGAAAAAATATCGAAAAATAATATTGTAGATACACTTGATATAGCAAGAAATCGATTTCCTGGTTCGGGTATAAGCTTAGATGCTCTATGTAAAAGGTTTAGGATAGACAATTCAAGAAGAGAAAAGCATACAGCACTTTTAGATTGTGAATTATTATCAAAAGTTTATATAAATCTACTAGATCAAAAAGAGCCAAAATTAAATTTTAGTAATTCTTCAAATGTTAAAAAAAATGAAAATAATTTAAAAAGTAATAATTATTCGAAAAAGGTAATTGTTCCTTCAGCAGATGAAATTAGAATACACAAAGAGTTTATGAAAAAAAATTTTAAGAGAAATTTTTATTAACTTAGTCTTTGGGAATAAAGCTTATTAAAATCAATTTTTCCTTTCAATTTTAAATCAGGAAAACCAGATATCCTTAATATTTCTACAAAAGCCTTTTCAATTTGTGGATACATCTGAATCTGCAAATCACATAATATGAATTTTTTTATTTGATTTGGATCAATATTTTCTTCTTCAATACTAAATACAGTAGCATAAATCATTTCAAAATGAGTTTTCTTTTTTCTGGTTTCATTTTTTTTGTTTTTATTTTTATCTTCATAAATAAGTTTTGTGTGGACTTCTATCATTTTATTTTTTAATGGTTTTGATGTAATGTCTAACATTAAAGAATATTTTGAAATATTTTCTCTTGCTATTACTAATGACTCAGCATCAGGTGTTTCTACCGATAGATCTTTTATGTAATTAAGAATTATTTTATGTTTAATACTCATTTTTCATCATCAATATCTTTATATTCACCGTCTATAAAGTTTTTTGTTTGAGATTGATTTTTTTTATAATAATTTTTTGAAAATTTCTTAATAAATAATTTTCTTGAGTACGGAAATATTAATAAAATACCTAAAAAATCTGTAGCAAATCCCGGTAAAATTAAAAGGAATGATGCAAACGCAAGTGCTGCACCAGAGATTATTTCATAAATAGGCAATTCATTTTTGACTAACTGTGAGATCCCAGATTTTAGTGTGTTAAATCCCTCATGTTTTGCATACATAACACCAATTATTGCTGTTAGTAATATTAATGAAATTGTATTGAATGCCCCTATTTGAGAACCAATTTTAATAAAAAGATAAATTTCTATAAGAGGTATAGATAATATAAGAATTAAAGCTGTGTTCATTTGTCTATAATGTAAATTGTCAGTTGAAATTAAGCAACATAGTAAATATTATTAATATATGAATTATAGTTTTGAATACATTGATATAATATTACTTGCAATGATTGCAGGGTTCATTTTCCTAAGATTAAGAGGAATTCTTGGAAAAAAAACTGGGTTTGAAGAAGATATAAGTTCTAGTTTTCCACATGAGGCTCCAGAAACAAAGCCTGAAGTAAAGTTGAGCGCAGATACATTCGATGAAAATGCAAAAAAAGAATTTATTAAAGGCGCAAAAATTGCCTATGAAACAATTATAACTAATTTTTCAAAAGGAAAACTTAAAGAAATAAAATCACTGTTAGATTTAAATGTTTATGAACAGTTTAATTCTTCACTAAAAGAAAGAGGTTTAAAAAATTATACTTCTGAAACTACATTCATCGGTATTAATTCTGCAGAAATAAAAAATCATAAACAAAATAAAAATATGTTTGAAGTAACCGTAGAATTTGTAAGTGAAATAATTTCTTGCATAAAGGATAAAGATAATAAAATCATCTCAGGGGATCCTGAAAAAGTAAAAAAAGTTCATGACATTTGGATATTTTCTAAAGACACAAGATCAACAAATCCAAATTGGTTTTTAATAGACACCCAAGCTTAATTGACAAATAAACTTTCAAATAAGGATAAAGAAGATTGGGAAAATTTTTTAAAAAGTTCTACAAAATTAGAAATTAAAGATAAAGAGATAAATGAAAAAAAAATAAAATTTGAAAAAACAATCGATCTTCATGGATATAATTTGGAAGAAGCAAATCAAAAGATTTCAGAATTTATACAAAAGTGTTTTTCAGAAAATGTTAATAAAATAAATATAATTACTGGTAAAGGACTAAGATCTAAAAATACCAATGATCCATATTTATCGAAAGATTTAAGTATATTAAAATATTCAATTCCAAATTTCATAAAGAACAACAGTGAACTAATGGAAAAAATTTCTAAAATAGATGAAACTGCTGTTGAGAGTCCACTAAAAGGAAATTTCGAGATAGTTTTAAAAAAAAATGAATAAGATATTAACAAAAAAAATTCAAGCTAGATTAAGAAAAAGTAAAAAAGATTTAAAAAAAAATTTTAAAAACTTTTTTGATTGGGTTAAAGGTGCAGAATTGATTGAGTTGACAGAATGTGAAACTTCCAAAGATCCTGTTAGACCTGAATTGGATAATGAATTTAGGACGAGTTATGGAAGAAAAATTTTTGGTGTTAAATTTCAAGATGAAATTCATGCTGTTATGTGTTTTGCATTTACTAATCAAATTCCAAAAAATGTAAAAGAATTGGATCTTTTGAGTAAAGACGCATTCTTACAAAGTGCCAATAGAGATCAAAATGTAGGACAAATTGCTATTGCTTATACTGTTTGGTCAAATAAGAAAGGTGGAGGAAAATTAATTGTAAAAGAAGTTTTTAAGATGATAAAGAAATCAAATCATCTTAATAGACTAGTAACGCTATCTCCACTTACAGAAATGGCTAGAAAATTCCATTTAAGAAATGGTGCTGTTGAAGTACAGGTTAATGATGAAACTCAAAATTTTGAATATAAATTATAAAATAAATTTTGATAAATCTGTATCTTTCACAAGTTCACCAATATTTTTATTAATATAATCAGAGTCAATAATTATTTTTTCTCCTGATTTGTCTGATGCTGTGAAACTAATGTCATCTAATACTTTTTCAATAATTGTATGAAGTCTTCTTGCTCCAATATTTTCAACAGTTGTGTTTACTTCACTAGCAACATTTGCAATTTTATCTATTCCATCTTCTGTAAACTCTAATTCTACATTCTCAGTTTTAAGTAATGCTTTATATTGTTTGATTAAACTATTATCTGGCTCTTTTAAAATTCTTTTAAAATCTTCACTATTTAAAGCATCTAGTTCAACTCTAATTGGAAGTCTTCCCTGTAATTCTGGCAAAAGATCTGATGGTTTTGCTAATTGGAAAGCTCCTGAAGCTATGAATAATATATGATCCGTTTTTATTGGTCCATATTTCGTACTCACTGTAGTACCTTCAATCAAAGGGAGCAAATCTCTTTGAACTCCTTCCCTTGATACATCTCCTCCGACTCTATCTGTTCTTGCAGAAATTTTATCTATTTCATCTAAAAAAACTATTCCATTATTTTCAGTTGAATTCTTTGCTGATTTAATAATTTTATCTTGCTCAATTAATTTATCCGATTCTTCGTTTAATAGTATCTCATGAGATTCTTTCACACTCATTTTTTTCTTTTTGGGTTTATTTCCCATTGATTTTCCCAACATGTCGGAAATATTTATCATACCTACATTGGCACCTGGCATTCCTGGAATTTCAAAGGAAGGCATTTGATTTGATTCACTTACAGCAACTTCAATTTCATTGTCATCCAAATCTCCACTTCTTAATCTCTTTCTAAAACTTTCTCTTGTAGCTACACTTGCTTTATTTCCTACTAGAGCATCTAAGACTCTTTCTTCTGCAAGTTTCTGGGCTTGAGCATGAACCTCTTTTCTTTTTTTAACTTTCTCCATCGCAATTGCGATTTCTAAAAGATCTCTTACTATTTGTTCTACATCTCTTCCAACATAACCAACTTCAGTAAATCTTGTAGCTTCAACTTTAACAAATGGTGCCTCAGCTAGTTTGGAGAGTCTTCTCGATATTTCTGTTTTACCAACTCCTGTTGGTCCAATCATAAGAATATTTTTAGGCAATACTTCATCTTTCATATCTTCAGACAAAGCTTGTCGCCTCCATCTATTTCTTAATGCAATTGCAACAGCTCTTTTTGCTTTATTTTGTCCAACAACAAATCGATCTAACTCAGACACTATCTCTCTTGGTGAAAGTGAATTTTGAATTGTTGAATTTTCTTTTGAAACTTTTTCTTTTGGAAAAGATGTAACGTTAGACTTTTCCATGATTAAATTTTCTCCATGCTTAAATTATCATTAGTAAAAACACATATATCAGATGCAATTTTTATTGACTTTTTTGCAATATCTTCAGCTGACATATCAGTATCCATTAAAACTTTAGCTGCTGCCAGTGCATAGTTTCCACCAGATCCAATCCCAATTACATCTCCTTCTGGTTCTAAAACGTCCCCAGTACCTGAAATAATATAACTATTTTTTTTATCTCCGATTGCCATTAAAGCTTCTAGTCTTCTTAGATATTTATCGGTTCGCCAATCTTTTGCTAGTTCAACTGCTGCACGTTGTAAGTTTCCTGCATGTTTTTCTAATTTTGATTCAAGTCTCTCAAAGAGCGTCAAAGCATCGGCAGTTGATCCAGCGAAACCTGCAATCACATTTCTTTTCTCAATTTTACGTACTTTATTAGCAGTTTTTTTAATGACAGTATTTCCCATGCTAACTTGTCCATCACTAGCTACTACTACATCATTTTTTTTTCTTATTAGTACAATCGTTGTCATACCCTATAAATGGATACTAAATTCAATAGTTCAAGACCAAGTCCAGTATTATTGCCATAATTCAATAATAGATATATACCTTTTTTAAATTATGAAGAGAAAAGCCAAAATAAGTAGAAAAACAAAAGAGACAAGTATTAGTGTTGATTTAAATATCGATGGGAAAGGTAAATATAAAATTGACACAGGAATCGGTTTCTTGAACCATATGCTTGAGCAATTATCAAAACACTCTTCAATGGATTTAAATGTAAAAGCCAAAGGCGATACTCATATTGATTTACATCACACTACAGAAGATACAGGCATAGCAATTGGTGAGTGTTTAAAAAAAGCTTCAAAGAAGTTTATAGGCATTAAAAGATATGCTCACATCTTGTTACCAATGGATGAAACTTTAACTCGAGTTGCAATAGATGTCTCAAATAGACCTTATTTAATTTGGAATGTTAAGCTTAAAGTAGAGAAACTTGGAGAGATGGATACTGAGTTATTTAAAGAATGGTTCCAAGCTTTTTCCCAAGCTGCAGGAATAACTTTACACGTTGAAAATATTTATGGTGATAACAGCCATCACATAATAGAATCTTGCTATAAAGGTTTAGCAAGAACTTTAAGAGCTGCATTAGAAATGGATCCTAAAAATAAAAATACAATTCCGTCAACTAAAGGCTCATTATAAATTAAATGAATGTCACTATTGTTGACTATAATTCAGGGAACATAAGCTCTGTAATTAATTCCTTCAAGGAAGTTGCTAAAGAAAAAGTAAATATAAAAGTAACTTCAGATTTAAAAAATATAAAATCTAGTGATAAATTAGTTTTGCCAGGCCAAGGTTCGTTTAAAAGTTGTGTAAATGCTTTAAAGAGGATCGATGGTTTATTTGATACGCTCAATGAATTTGCAATTGATTATAAAAAACCACTTCTAGGAATTTGTGTTGGTTTGCAAATGTTTGCAGATTTAGGATATGAAGAAACTGAAACAAAGGGTTTTGGTTGGATTTCGGGCAAAGTATCTAAGATTGATAACCAAAATGGAAAATATAAACTTCCTCACATTGGTTGGAATGAAATTAATATAATAAAAGACAGTAAGATTTTTAGGGATATTGAAAATAAATCTCATATGTACTTTGTTCACAGTTATGAGTTTATACCTGAAGATAAATCAGTAATTTCAGCAACAACTGATTATTCATCAAATGTTGTTTGCGCTGTTGAAAAGGAAAATATATTTGGAACTCAATTTCACCCTGAAAAGAGTGACAAAATGGGACTACGAATTGTAAAAAACTTTATTACATTATAAGAATATAATAATTATTTATGTCTAATTTACTAAAGAATACAAGCTTATCAATAAATGCTGCAGATAAAATAATTTCGGACACATTACATAAATGTGATGATGGTGAATTATATTTAGAAGATACAAAATTTGAAACTGTTACTTTAGATGACAATAAAATTAAAAGTTCAGACTACAGTACTGACACTGGATATGGATTTAGAGCAGTTACGGACGATGTTATTGCTTATTCTCATTCTAATGAAATTTCAGAAGAGTCTCTTAAAAAATCAAGTGAGAATTTAAAATCAACTCTTAAAAGCAAAAGTGGAACATACAATTCTAATATTAAGAAAACTAATCAAAAATTTTATAAAGATATAGATCCAATTGAAACTAAGTCTTTAGACTCAAAAATTGAATTACTAAACTTAATGAATGATTATTCT
>Ga0208261_1000456_pt1 | contig 16105 bp, 10 predicted proteins | sample Knorr_S7_td_DCM__FD_185595 | JGI IMG/M metagenome (GOLD analysis project Ga0208261, IMG submission 185595) | Marine microbial communities from Southern Atlantic Ocean transect - Knorr_S7_td_DCM_ad_131m_LV_B (SPAdes) (version 3) | ecosystem: Environmental > Aquatic > Marine > Oceanic | place...
GAAAAATTTATCAAAGACCTTTTGGTGGAATGACTAAAAATTATGGCAATGAAACTGTTCAAAGAACTTGCGCAGCAGCAGATAGAACAGGCCATGCAATATTGCATACTATGTATGGGCAAGCGCTAAAACATAACACAGAATTTTTTATTGAATATTTTGCTCTAGACTTATTAATGAAAGATGGTGAGTGTAAAGGACTTATTGCCTGGAATTTAAATGACGGAACTATTCATAGATTTAGATCTCATATAACAATTATAGCAACAGGGGGATATGGAAAGACATACTATTCTTCAACATCTGCACATACTTGCACTGGAGATGGTAATGCTATGGTTTTAAGAGCAGGACTTCCTTTACAAGATATGGAATTTGTTCAATTTCATCCTACAGGTATTTATGGACATGGTACTTTAATATCCGAAGGTGTAAGAGGTGAAGGAGGCTATTTATTAAATTCAAAAGGAGAAAGATTCATGGAGAGGTATGCTCCAAAAGCTAAAGATCTTGCATCTAGAGATGTAGTAAGCAGATCGATTGCAATTGAAATTAATGAAGGAAGAGGTGTTGGAAAAGAAAAAGATCATGTACATCTTCATCTAAACCACCTAGATCCAAAGGTAATTGAAAAAAGACTTCCAGGAATTTCGGAATCTTCAAAATTATTTGCAGATGTTGATGTAACGAAAGAACCAATACCAGTTGTCCCTACAGTGCATTATAATATGGGTGGAATACCAACTAATTATAAAGCTGAAGTTTTAACGGTAAATGGATCTGAAAAAACTGTGCCAGGGCTTATGGCAATAGGAGAAGCAGCATGCGTATCTGTTCATGGTGCCAATAGATTAGGATCAAATTCATTAATTGATCTTGTCGTATTTGGAAGAGCAGCAGCAAAAAGAGCTGCCGAAATAGTAAAACCTGGAACTCCTCATGAAGAAATTTCGAAAAGCGAAACAGATAAATGCTTGGATAGATTTGAAAAATTAAGAAATGGCAATGGAAATAATAGAACAGCCGATTTAAGATTAGCAATGCAGAAAACTATGCAGTCCAAATGTGCGGTATTCAGAACTGAAAAAACTTTAAAAGAAGGTGTAGAAGAAATAAGAAAGCCTTACGAGGGAATGAATTCTATATCTGTTAAAGATAAATCTTTAATTTTCAACACTGACTTAGTAGAAACTCTTGAATTTGATAACTTAATTAGACAAGCTATAGTTACAATAGATTCAGCATATGAACGTAAAGAAAGTAGAGGCGCTCATGCGAGAGAAGATCACCCAAAAAGAGACGATAATAATTTTATGAAGCACACTCTATCATGGTGCAAAGGAAGTAAAACTAAAATTACTTATAGAGATGTACATAGATCAACTTTATCAAACGATGTACAGTACTTTCCACCTCAAGAAAGAGTATATTAATGGTTCAAATAAATTTACCAAAAAACTCCAAAATTCAAAAAGGTAAATATTATGAAGATAAAACTGGATCAAAAAATATTAGAAAGGTTAATATTTATAGATGGGACCCTTCAAATGGAGAAAACCCAAGAATAGATACTTATGAAGTTGATATGGATAACTGTCCTTCAAAAGTATTAGATTTATTAAATAAAATTAAAAATGAAATTGATCCTTCTATTGCTTATAGAAGATCGTGTGCCCATGGGGTTTGCGGATCATGCGCAATGAATATGGATGGAAAAAATGGATTAGCCTGTACTAAATCACATAAAGAAATAAAAGGAGACATAAATATTTATCCTTTACCACACTTGAGAGTTCAAAAAGATTTAATTGGAGATTTGAGCACATTATATAAGCAATACGAGTCCGTAGAACCTTGGTTGAAAACTTCTAAAAAAGATGAAACCAAAGAAAATTTGCAATCTATAGAAGATAGATCAAAATTAGATGGACTTTATGAATGTATAATGTGTGCTTGTTGTTCGACTGCGTGCCCGAGCTATTGGTGGAATGGAGATAAATATCTTGGACCTGCAGTTTTGCTTCAAGCATATAGATGGATAATGGATAGTAGAGACGAAGAAAGAAAAGAAAGGTTAAAAAAAGTTGCTGATGAACTTAAACTTTATAGGTGCCATACTATTATGAATTGTACGAATGCTTGCCCAAAAGGATTAAATCCAGCAAAAGCAATTGCATCCATAAAGAAAATGCTTGCAACAAGCTGATTACTTATTTAAATAATTTTAGCCATGAATTTAATACAGCATTTTGTTGGTGGAGAACTTACTTCAGGTTCATCTAAGAAAAAAGGAAAAGTTTTTAATCCTGCTACAGGAGAACAAAAATCAGAAGTTTTATTAGCAAATAAATCTGACCTTAATAAAGCAGTCGATATTGCAAGAAAAGCATTTGAGACCTGGTCATTAAAACCAGCACTGCAAAGAGCTAGAGTTATGTTTAAATTTAAAGAATTAATAGAAAAAAACTCTGAAGAGCTTACTGAACTAATAGTTTCAGAACATGGAAAAGTTTATGAGGATGCAAAAGGATCTTTAACAAGAGGATTAGAAGTTGTCGAATTTGCATGTGGTATTCCACAAGTTCTTAAAGGGGAGTTTTCAGAAAATGTTGGAACAAATGTTGATAGCTGGTCAATGCGTCAACCATTAGGAGTTGTAGCAGGAATAACTCCATTTAATTTTCCAGCAATGGTACCTATGTGGATGTTCCCAATCGCAATTGCATGTGGAAATACCTTTATTTTAAAACCATCAGAAAAAGATCCTTCTTGCTCAATAAAATTAGCTCAATTGTTGAAAGAAGCAGGACTACCAGATGGAGTATTCAATGTTGTTAATGGAGATAAAGAAGCTGTAGATGCAATTTTAGAAAATAAAGAAATTAAAGCGGTAAGTTTTGTTGGTTCAACGCCTATTGCAAAATATATTTATGAAAATTCAGCAAAGAATGAGAAAAGAGTCCAAGCATTGGGTGGAGCAAAGAATCATTTAGTTGTTATGCCTGACTGTGATATCGACGGGGCTGTTAATGGATTAATGGGAGCAGCTTATGGCTCGGCTGGAGAAAGATGTATGGCACAATCAGTTGCTGTTGCTGTGGGCAGTATAGGTGATGAGCTTGTTTCTCGTTTATCAAAAAAAGCAGAGGCATTAAAAGTAGGCCCTGGTATGGATAAAAATTCTGAGATGGGGCCGTTGGTGACTAAAGAACATCTAGAAAAAGTAAAAGGATATGTAGATTTAGGAGTAAAAGAAGGAGCCAATTTAGTTGTTGATGGAAGAAATTTAAAACTTCAGGGCTATGAAAATGGTTTTTTTATAGGTGGCTGCTTATTTGATAATGTTAAAAAAGAAATGAGAATTTATAAGGAAGAAATATTTGGACCAGTATTATCAGTTGTAAGAGTTAAAACTTTCGAAGAGGCTACAAATTTAATTAATGAACATGAGTATGGCAATGGAGTAAGTATTTATACTAGGGACGGAGATGCAGGAAGAACATTTGCCAGCAAAATTCAAGTAGGTATGGTTGGTATTAACGTACCTATACCTGTTCCAATGGCATTCCATAGTTTTGGCGGTTGGAAAAGATCGTTATTTGGAGATAGTGCAATGCATGGAATTGAAGGAGTAAGATTTTATACTAAACTTAAAACAATAACATCAAGATGGCCTTCTGGAATAAGATCAAATGCAGAATTTGTTATGCCAACTATGAAGTAGAAATATGAAAAAAATATCTTTAATTGGAGCAGGTCAAATCGGTGGAACATTAGCACACTTGATTGGTTTAAAAGAATTGGTTTCGGAAGTTGTTCTTTTCGATATAGCTGTTGGAATTGCTAAAGGCAAAGCTTTAGATATTGCACAATCATCTTCCGTGGATGGATTTAATGTTAGATTTTCAGGAACTGATAAATATGAAGACATAAAAAATTCAGATGTAATAATTATTACTGCTGGCGTTCCTAGAAAACCAGGCATGAGTAGAGATGATCTACTAGGTATAAATTTAAAAATTATTAAACAAGTTGCCCAAGGAATTAAAGAATATGCTCCAAATGCTTTTGTAATATGTATTACAAATCCATTAGATGTAATGGTAATGGCTTTTCAAAAATATTCAAATCTACCTACAAAAAAAGTAGTTGGAATGGCAGGAATTTTGGATAGCTCAAGATTCAAATTATTTTTATCGCAAGAACTTAAAGTTCCAGTAAAAGAAATTGAAGCAATGGTAATGGGCGGCCATGGAGACACAATGGTTCCTCTACCAAGATTTACAAAAGTTTCAGGAAAACCTTTATTAGATTTAGTAAAAGAAGGAAAATTATCACCAGAAAGATTAGAAGAAATTAATCAAAGAACCAGAGATGGAGGTGCTGAAATTGTTAAATATTTAGAAAAAGGTTCTGCATATTATGCACCGGCAGCATCAGGAATTCAAATGGCAGAAGCGTATTTAAAAAATGAAAAAAAATTATTACCATGCGCTGCTTATCTTAGCGGTGAGTATGGTATAGAAAATATTTATGCAGGAATCCCAGTTATAATTGGAAAATCAGGTGTTGAAAAAATTGAAGAAATTAAATTAGATGATAAGGAAAAAAAGGAATTTTTTAATTCAATTGAAGCTGTTAAAAAATTGTGGGAAGCTGCATCAAAAATAGATACTGATCTTTCAAAATAATGAACATCCACGAACACCAGGCAAAGCAAATCTTGAAAAAATATGGAGTACCCGTACCAAATGGAGTTTTTGGGTTAACGGTTGAAGAGCTAGTTGAAAAGGCAAAATTATTAAAAACCGAAAAGTATATTCTAAAAGCTCAAATTCATGCCGGTGGCAGAGGTAAAGCTGGTGGAGTAAAAATACTTGATAATATTGATGAATTAACAAAATCATCTAATGAAATGTTGGGCAAAAAACTTGTTACACATCAGACAGGCCCTGAAGGCAAAGTCGTGAAAAGATTATATGTTGAAGAATCTTCTAATATAGAAAAAGAGTTTTATTTATCATGTTTAGTTGATAGAGCCAGTTCAAAAATTGTATTTATATCAAGCGATCAAGGAGGAATGGATATAGAAGAGGTAGCTAAAAAGAATCCAGAAAAAATTGTAAAAACAAAAATTAATTACTCTAAAGAAATTTCAAACGAAGACTGTGAAAATATAATAAAAATATTCTCTCTAAACAAAAAAACTAAAGAACAAGGAAAAAACTTAATAAAAGCAATTTACAAAATGTTTATAAGCACTGATGCTAGTATGGTTGAAATAAATCCTTTAATTTTAACTAAAGAACAAAATATTATTTGTTTAGATGCAAAAGTTAATTTTGATGATAATGCTTTATTTAAGCATCCAGAAATTGTTGCGCTAAGAGATTTAAGTGAAGAAGATCCAATAGAAATAGAAGCAAGCAAATACAATTTGTCTTATATAAAGTTAGACGGCAGTATAGGTTGTATGGTTAATGGAGCAGGTTTAGCTATGGCAACAATGGATATTATTAAACTATACGGAGAAGAGCCTGCTAATTTTCTTGATGTTGGGGGTGGAGCTTCTAAAGAAAAAGTTTCTGCTGCACTAAAATTAATTCTTTCAGACAAAAGTGTTAAAGGAATATTAATAAATATTTTTGGTGGAATAATGAGATGTGATGTACTCGCTCAAGGAGTAGTCGATGCAGCAAAAGAAATGGATATAAATATTCCTCTAGTAGTTAGATTAGCTGGAACTAATTTTAAAGAAGGAAAAAAGATATTAGATAATTCGGGACTAAAACTAATTTCTGCTGAAAATTTAGACGATGCAGCAAAAAAAATTGTGAAGGCTATAAAATAAAAATGTCTATCTTAATTAATAAAAATACAAAAGTTATCTGTCAGGGTTTTACAGGATCTCATGGAACTTTTCATTCTGAGCAAGCAATAAAATATGGAACAAATCTAGTTGGAGGAGTTACTCCTAAAAAAGGAGGACAAAAACATCTTGATCGACCTGTTTTTGATACTGTTGAAGAAGCAAAAAAAGAAACTGAAGCAAATGCTAGTATGATTTATGTCCCAGCAAAATTTGCTGCTTCAGCTATAATTGAAGCAATTGAGTCTTCTATTGAAATTATAGTTTGCATTACAGAAGGAATACCAGTGCAAGATATGTTGAAAGTTAAACAGAAATTAAATTCCTCAAAGAGTAGATTGATTGGACCTAATTGTCCTGGAATAATCACACCAGAAGAGTGTAAAATTGGAATTATGCCTGGTGTGATCCACAAAAAAGGAACTGTTGGAATTATATCAAGATCTGGAACTTTAACTTATGAAGCTGTCGCACAAACTACTGAAAACGGGATGGGTCAATCAACATGTATCGGCATTGGAGGTGACCCAATAAATGGAACTAACTTTATTGATTGTTTAGATTTGTTTTTAAATGACGAGGAAACAAAATCTATATTAATGATAGGAGAAATAGGCGGAACAGCAGAGGAAGAAGCTTCAGAATTTATAAAAAATCACAAAATTAAAAAACCTGTAGTCGGTTTTATTGCTGGAATTACAGCTCCACCAGGAAGAAGGATGGGCCATGCTGGAGCTATTATTTCAGGGGGTAAAGGAACTGCCCAAGATAAGATAAATAAAATGGAAGAATGTGGAATTACAATCGCAAAATCACCAGCAGAAATAGGAAAAACACTTTTAGATAAATTGTCCCTTTAAAATTAAGATAGCAAATATTATAATGTTTTAATTAAATTAATGGCTTCTTCTAAAAACCTAGAATACAAAAAAACTTCATTTTTGAGTCAATCAAATAGCTCATTTATTGAAGAGATGTACATAAAGTATATTGATAAAGATCCTACTTTACCTGTTAGTTGGGAAAATTATTTTAATTCACTTGGGGAAGATTTAAATTTAATTACAAAAGAAATTGAAGGTCCTATTTGGATTAGAAATAAAAGAAAAAAGATACAAAAAAAATTAGATAAGGAACTAAATTTAAATAAAAGTATTTCTACTGATAAAGATATTGAGAAATCTAACAAAGATTCTGTAAGAGCAGTTACATTAATAAGAGCTTATAGAACGCAGGGGAATCTATTAGCAAAACTTGATCCACTGGGTTTAAAAACTTCAGAATATATAGACGAACTACATCCAGAATATCATGGTTTTAAAAAAGAAGATTACGATCACAAAATATTTTTAGATGGAATTATTAACAAACAGTACGCGAGTGTAAGAGAAATATTAAATTTTTTACGCAAAACTTATTGTGGTCCAATAGGTTACGAATTTATGCATATCTCGAATCCAAAAGAAAGAAAATGGTTTAGAGATAGAATTGAAAAAGACAAAAATTTTCTTCAATTTACAAAATTAGGAAAGCTCTTCATTTTAGATAGATTAATACATGCAGAAGGTTTTGAAAAATATTTGCAAACTAAATATATAGGTACAAAAAGATTTGGATTAGATGGAGGTGAAAGTTTAATTCCTGCTTTAGAACAAATTATAAAAATTGGTGGACAAAGTAAAATTAAAGAACTTAAAATTGGAATGTCTCATAGAGGAAGATTAAATGTTTTAGCTAACTTATTAAAAAAATCATTCAAAAGAATATTTAATGAATTTGCTGGGGAAATTCATTCTACCGGCGAGGAAAGTGCTGGAGATGTTAAATATCATTTAGGAGCATCTTCAGACAGAGAATTTGATGGAAACTCAGTTCATATTAGTTTAACTGACAATCCTTCGCATTTAGAAGCAGTTAGTCCTGTTGTTTTAGGACAAACAAGGGCAAAACAATATTTTCATAATGATAAAGAAAGAAATAAAGTAATACCGATTTTAATTCATGGAGATGCCGCTTTTTCTGCTCAAGGTGTAGTTGCTGAGTGTTTTGCAATGTCAGGACTCCCAGGACATAATACTGGTGGAACAATTCATATTATCATTAATAATCAAATTGGATTTACTACGAGTCCGAGATTTGCAAGATCATCTCCATATCCTTCAGATATAGCAAAAATGGTCGAAGCACCAATATTACATGTAAATGGAGATGATCCTGAAGCAACAGTTTATGCAGCTAGAATAGCAACCGAGTTTAGATTAAAATTTAATAGGGACGTTGTAATTGATATGTTTTGTTATCGAAGATTTGGCCATAATGAAGGAGATGAGCCATCTTTTACACAGCCACTAATGTATAAAAAAATAAGATCTCATCCAACAACTTTAAAAATATATGGAGAAAAACTTATTAAAGAAGGAATTTTAACAAGGGATGATTTTAATAGTCAGAATAATAAGTTTAAAATTTTGCTTGATGAACAATACAAAACATCAAAAAATTATAAACCAAAATTAGAATGGTTCGAAGGAACTTGGAGTAGATATAAACCAGAAAGAGGAAAAGACAAAAGAGGAAAAAGTGCAGTAAGTGAAGAAAAGTTATTGCAGATTTCTGAAAAAATTAACTTGATACCCGAAAGTGCAAAAATACATAAAACTATAAAAAGAATCTTTGATAATAGATATCAAACAACCAGCAAGAAAAAAAATATTGATTGGTCGACAGCCGAGTCCTTAGCATTTGGCTCTCTTTTAGAAGAAGGTTTTCCAGTTAGATTAGTGGGTCAAGATTCGGGTAGAGGTACATTTAGTCAAAGGCATTCAGTATTAAGGAATCAATTAGATAATTCACGATATATACCGCTAAATAACATTTCAAAAAAACAAAAGCGATTTGAAATAGTTGATAGTTTACTTTCAGAAATGGCAGTTTTAGGATTTGAATATGGTTATAGTTTAGTAGAACCAAACACATTAACAATTTGGGAAGCACAATTTGGAGACTTTGCTAATGGAGGGCAAATTATAATAGATCAATTTATTTCTTCTGGTGAACGTAAATGGTCTAGGGCATCTGGTTTAGTTATGCTTTTGCCTCATGGTTACGAAGGTCAAGGACCAGAGCATTCATCAGCTAGATTAGAAAGGTTTTTACAATTATGTGCAAAAGAAAATTTACAAGTAATGAATTGCACTACACCTGCAAATTATTTTCATGCTTTAAGACGTCAAATTCATCGTGATTTTAGAAAACCATTAGTAATTATGACTCCTAAATCTTTGTTAAGAAATAAGCTTTGTGTATCAAATTTAGAAGATTTCAGTAATAAAAACTCTTTTCATAGAATTCTTTGGGATCATGCATCAGAAAGTAAAAGTGGTTTTATTAAACTTAAGAAAAGTAGTGAAATTAAAAAAGTAATTCTATGCTCGGGAAAAGTGTACTTTGATTTATTAGATGCTCGGGAAAAAATAAAAAGAAATGATATTCTTTTACTTAGAATTGAACAACTTTACCCATTTCCTATAAAATCTCTGGTAAAAGAAATTAAACCATACAGAAATAATGCCAAATTTTATTGGTGCCAAGAAGAACCAAAGAATATGGGAGCATGGTTTTCGGTGAGAGATTATGTACAATGGACATTAAATTATATAGAGGCTAAAAATAAAGAAATCATGTATATAGGTAGAGATACATCAGCATCGCCAGCTACTGGATATGCAGGAAGACATTTGGCACAACAAAAAGAAATTATTAAAAAAGTTTTTGAATAAAATATGAGTGAAAAAATTTTAGTTCCAGCCCTAGGAGAAAGTATAACAGAGGCAACTGTAGCAAAATGGTTGAAAAGTGTTGGAGATAATATCGAAGCCGATGAGCCAATAGTTGAATTGGAAACAGATAAAGTAAATCTAGAAGTTCCTTCTCCTGTAAAAGGTTTTTTGGGATCAATAAATGCAAAAAATGGTCAAGTAGTTGAAGTAGGATCGGTGCTTGGATCAGTTAATGCAGGTATGAATGAGTCATCTCAAAATGAAACAGTTCAAAAAGAAATAAATCCAAAAGAGGAAGAAAACAAAGTAGTAAATTTAAAAATTGAAAAAATTATAGAACCAAAAATTTTTGATGAAAAAAAAGAAGATAAAAAAGACGAAGAAGAACCATTAATTTTAACTGAAGAGGTTAAAAAAGAAACAGTATCAACAAAACAAGAGTTAAAAGAAAAGCTTTCTCCTTCAGTTAGAAAGATGGTTGCTGAAAATGATATCAATATCAATGATGTTAAAGGATCAGGAAAAGATGGAAGAATACTTAAAGGTGATTTAATAGAAATTATGGGTGTAAGTCCAAAACCTTCATCAAGAAAAATTAAATATGGTCAGGAGGAAAGAATAAAAATGACCAGGCTAAGACAAACAATAGCAAAAAGGTTAAAACTTGCACAAGAAAATGCAGCAATGCTAACAACTTTTAATGAAGTAGATATGACAAACATCATGGAAATGAGAAAAAATAATCAAGAGGATTTTAAGGAAAAATATGGGATTAAATTAGGTTTCATGTCTTTTTTTGCTAAAGCGTGTGTGGTTGGATTAAAAAATTTTCCTGCCATCAATGCCGAAGTTGAAGGTGATGAAATTATTTATAAAAATTATTATAATATTAGTATAGCCGTTGGCACCGAAAAAGGTTTAGTTGTTCCTGTTCTTAGAGATGTAGATGAATTATCTTTTGCAGATATAGAAAAAAATATAAAAATTATATCTGATAAAGCTCAAAACGGTAAATTAACAATTGAAGATCTTCAAGGAGGAACTTTTACAATTAGCAATGGTGGAGTTTATGGATCTATGTTATCAACACCGATATTAAATCCACCCCAATCAGGAGTTCTTGGGATGCACAATATTGTCGAAAGACCAACAATAGTTGATGGTGACATTAAGATTAGACCTATAATGTATCTTGCTTTATCTTATGATCATAGAATAATTGATGGAAAGGATTCAGTATCCTTTCTAAAACTTGTAAAAGAACACTTAGAAGATCCAAGAAGATTATTTTTAGATATTTAGATGTCAGAAAAATTTCAAGCTGTAGTAATAGGAGGTGGTCCTGGAGGCTATGTTTGCGCAATAAGATTATCTCAATTAGGAATTAAAACAGCTTGTGTTGAGTCCAGAGAATCATTAGGGGGGACTTGCTTGAATATTGGATGTATTCCATCAAAAAACTTATTATATTTTTCAGAAAATTTTCATAAAGCAAAAAAATTAACAAATTTAGGAATTGAAGTTGGTGAGGTTAAATTTAATTTAGAAAAAATGATGAAAAATAAGGAAAAAGCAGTATCCACTTTAACAAAAGGAGTAGAATTTTTATTTAAAAAAAATAAAGTTACTCACTTAAAAGGCGTTGCATCTTTTAGATCAAAAAATGAAATTTCTATAGTTAATAAAGAAAAAAAAGAAATAATTATTGAAACTGATAATGTTATTATTAGCACTGGTTCGGAACCAGTTTCGTTACCAGGTACTAAATTTGATGAAGAAACAATAGTTTCTTCTACGGGAGCTTTATCATTAAAAAAAGTTCCAAAAAAAATGGTAGTTGTTGGTGGAGGATATATAGGTTTAGAAATGGGATCAGTTTGGTCGAGATTAGGTTCAGAAGTTCATGTAATTGAATTTCTTGATCACATTACTCCTGGTATGGATAAGGAAATTTCAAAAGAATTCATGAAAATTTTACAAAAGCAAGGAATAAAATTTCATATGCAAACTAAAGTAGAGTCTATAAAAAAAAATAAAGAAGGAGCTAGTATTTTAACAGTTAATAAGGAAGGAAAAAAAGTCAATTTTGAATGTAATGTAGTATTAATATCAGTTGGAAGAAAATCATATACAAAAAATTTAAATTTAGACGCAGCGGGAGTCTCATTGGATAATAAAAAAAGAATTAAAACAGATAAAAACTTTCTTACAAATATAAAAAATATTTATGCGATTGGTGACGTTATACAAGGTCCAATGCTTGCTCATAAAGCAGAAGAAGAAGGAATTGCAGTTGCTGAAAATATTGCAGGACAATCTGGGCATGTAAATTATGACGTAATTCCAGGTGTGATTTATACTTCACCTGAAGTAGCCGCAATTGGAAAAACGGAAGAACAGTTAAATGAATTAAATATAAAATACAAGATAGGAAAATTTCCATTTATGGCCAATTCACGCGCCAAAGCAATAGATGAGTCAGAAGGTTTTGTTAAAATTCTTTCCGATCAAACAACTGATAAGGTTTTAGGAGCACATATAATAGGTAATCATGCAGGAGAAATGATTGCAGAAATAGCCATCGCAATGGAGTTTGGAGCTAGTTCCGAAGATATTGCTAGAACTTGTCATGCACATCCAACATTTTCAGAAGCTTTGAAAGAAGCAGCTTTATCAGTAGATAAAAGAGCAATACACTCTTAGAATATTTTCATATTATAAAAATATGAAAGTACCGATTCTTTTACCAAATATTTTTAATTATCCATTTACCTATGAATCTAATTTGAATTTAAAAGTTGGAGACTATGTAGTAGTGCCATTTGGAAAATCAAAAATTACAGGAGTTGTTTGGGATGAATTTGAAAAACAAAAAAAAAATTTCAAGATAAAAAAAGTTTTACATAAACTTGATGTCCCTGCTTTGAAAAAAAATACAATTAAATTCCTAAATTGGTTCTCTATGTACAATATGATTCCAAAAGGAATGGCTTTAAAGTTGCTATTACTAAGTGGAAACGCAATTGAAAAATTATCCGATAATAATTACGAAAAATTTGGAGAGAAACTAAAAAATAGTAAAATTGAGCTTTCAGAAGAGCAAAAAGCAAGTCTAATCAAAATGAATAAATTAAATAAAAAATTTAGAGTTCATGTATTACAAGGCACTACTGGATCAGGTAAGACGATCGTTTATTTTGAAGCATTGAAAACATTGATTAGAAAAGATTTTCAATGTTTAATTCTATTACCTGAAATTGGATTAACAAGTCAATTTGAAAAAAAATTCATAGAATTTTTTGGCTTTAAGCCTGCAATTTGGCATTCAGCAATCACAAAAAAAAATAAAAATATAATTTGGAGTGGTGTTGCAAACGGAAAAATAAAAGCTGTCATCGGAGCAAGGTCTTCATTATTTTTACCATTTAAAAAATTAGGCTTAATTATTGTAGATGAAGAACATGATCAATCATACAAACAAGACGAAGGGGTAATATACAACGCTAGAGATATGGCAATTTCCAGAGGATTTTTTGAAAACATACCTATCAATTTAATAACAGCTGTACCTTCTGTGGAAACATTTGATAATATCAAAAAAGGTAAATATACTTTTTCAAAACTAAACCAAAGATATTTAAATGCATCGCTTCCAAATTTTGAAATTATTAATTTGAATAAAACTAAGCTAGGTACTCAATCTTGGCTTTCAAATGAAGTAATTGACAAAGTTAATTCTCACCTTGAAAAAAAAGATCAAGTTTTATTTTTTTTAAATCGCAGAGGTTTTTCTCCTTATGTATTGTGCAAAAAATGTTTAAAAAATTATTCATGTCCAAACTGTTCAATAAATTTAGTTTATCATAAGTTTAAGCAAAATTTACTTTGCCATTATTGTGGTTATAAAACTCATCTTAATAGAAGTTGTCTAAAAAAAGGAGTATGTGATTTTATTTTTACTGGACCTGGTGTTGAAAGAATTTCAGAAGAGGTGCAGAAAAAATTTCCTTCAAAAAAAACAATTATTTTTTCAAGTGATACAATGAATAAAAAAAATTCATCTGAAATATTGGAAAAAATTATTAGAAATGAAGTTCAAATTTTAATTGGAACACAACTTATTTCGAAGGGTTTTCATTTTCCAAATTTAAACTGCATTGTAGTTGTAGATATTGATTTATCTTCATCAGGATATGATTTAAGAGGTGCCGAAAAGAATTTACAACTATATCACCAACTTTCGGGTAGAGCAGGTAGAGCTGGAAAGCCAGCAACAGTTTATTTTCAAACATATAATTTAAATACAAATATGATTTTAGATATAACAAATAAAAGTCCAGATATATTTTTAGACAAAGAGCTTGAGTCTAGAAAAGCACATAATCTACCTCCCTTTCAAAGATTCATAGCATTAATAATTACCGGCACTGACGAAAAAATCCTTGAAAAAATTTCTTATGAATTTAAAAATTTTATCGAAAAATCATTAGAAGATAAAGTACTTGGTCCCGTAAATGCCCCAATATTTAGATTAAAAAAAAAATTTAGATTTAGATTATTAATAAGGGGAAGAAAATCCACGAAGGTTCAGAGCTCCTTAGCGAAAATTATATCAAAGTTCAAATTTCCAAATGGAATAAAACTGACGGTTGATGTTGATCCAATAAACTTTAATTAACTGATAAAAATAGGGCTTTTATGACAATGTGATACTTGAAGACCTTAATGCCATATGCTAATTAAATTCAAATTTTATTAATCATCAATAAATTATAAAGGGTACAAATTGAGTAAAATTAAGAGTTTTTCAGGGACAAGAGCAAATAGTTATTCTTTAGCACTTTATGAGTTGGCATATGAAGCTAAAGAATTAGATGAAATAGAAAAACATTCTTCCTCATTAATTAAATTAATATTTAGTAGTAAAGAATTTAAGTCATTGATAAAAAATCCAACAATAAAACAAGAAGATATACTTACTGCGATTTTAAAAATTTCAGAACAATATAAATTAAATGGCTTATTAACAAAATTTTTAAAATTTTTAGTTTCAAAAAGAAGATTTTTTTATGTTGAAAAAATTTTAAAAGATTTTATTGAAACTTGCTCAAAAAAAAGAGGAGAAGTAAAAGCTGAACTAACTTCAGCAAAAGAACTTTCAGAAAGTGAAATAAAAAATATTAAAGATGAATTATCAAAAAATTTTAGTTCTAAAATAAAATTAAATTATAAATTTGATCCAAATTTAATTGGAGGATTAATTGTTCAGGTAGGAAGTACAATGGTTGATACTTCAATTAAAAATAAATTAAAACAAATAGAAAATAGAATGATAGAGGCTTAGATGGAAATAAATCCTTCAGAAGTAACAAAAATATTAAAAGATCAAATAAAAAATTTTGGAGATAAAGCTGAAATAACTGAAGTTGGTCAAGTTCTATCAGTTGGTGATGGTATAGCTAGAATTTATGGACTTGATAATGTCCAAGCAGGAGAAATGGTAGAATTTGCGGATGGTTCCAAAGGCATGGCACTAAACTTAGAAAGTGAAAATGTTGGAGTAGTAATTTTTGGTGATGACAAAGCAATTAAAGAAGGTGATACAGTTAAAAGAACAGGCGCAATTGTTGATACTCCAGTTGGAGAAGAATTATTAGGTAGAGTTGTTGATGGTTTAGGCAATCCTATTGATGGTAAAGGAGCTTTAGATAAGGGAATAAAAAAAAGTAGAGTTGAAGTAAAAGCGCCAGGTATTATTCCACGAAAATCAGTAAGCGAACCCATGCAAACTGGTCTTAAATCTATTGATAGTTTAGTTCCAATCGGAAGAGGTCAAAGAGAATTAATTATTGGGGACAGGCAAACAGGTAAAACTGCAGTTGCTATCGATGCAATTATAAATCAGAAAAAAATAAATGAGTCTAATGATGAGAAACAAAAGTTATATTGTGTTTATGTAGCAATAGGTCAAAAAAGATCTACAGTCAGACAAATTGAAAAAACTTTAGAAGAAGCTGGTGCAATGGAATATACAACTATTGTTGCAGCAACTGCATCAGATGCAGCGCCACTTCAATTCTTAGCGCCATATACTGGATGTGCGATGGGAGAATTTTTTAGAGATAATGGTATGCACGCTCTAATTATTTATGACGATCTATCAAAACAAGCAGTTGCATACAGACAAATGTCATTACTTTTAAGAAGACCTCCTGGAAGAGAAGCTTATCCAGGGGATGTATTTTATTTGCATAGTAGGTTGCTTGAAAGAGCAGCAAAATTAAGCGATGATCATGGTGGTGGATCTTTAACAGCACTTCCAATTATAGAGACTCAAGGAGGTGATGTTTCTGCATTTATACCAACAAATGTTATATCAATTACTGATGGGCAAATATTCCTTGAAACTGAGCTATTTAACCAAGGAATTAGACCTGCAATTAATGTCGGTTTGTCA
>Ga0208261_1000457_pt1 | contig 16068 bp, 15 predicted proteins | sample Knorr_S7_td_DCM__FD_185595 | JGI IMG/M metagenome (GOLD analysis project Ga0208261, IMG submission 185595) | Marine microbial communities from Southern Atlantic Ocean transect - Knorr_S7_td_DCM_ad_131m_LV_B (SPAdes) (version 3) | ecosystem: Environmental > Aquatic > Marine > Oceanic | place...
TACAGGGAGGGTTCAATGCTGAAATAGTTGAAGTTCCTTCAGCTGGAAGGCGACTGCATGCAGTTCGTATAGTAAGGTTCTATAGCTTTGAAGATGCAGAAAGCGAAGGTGAAAGAGTAAAAAAGAAATTTGGACTTGAATATAGAGTTTTGAATCGACCTAAATAGATATTGGGAATGATTGCGTGGCTGGTGCCCGCTGCAGTCTTCAAAACTGTTGTCCCGATTATTAATCGGGAGCTGGGTTCGATTCCCAGGCGTTCCCGCCATTTAAAAAGCCTTATTTTATAAATAGGGCTTTTTTTTAAATATTTATTTTATGAAAAGATTCCTTTTTTATAAACTCTAGATATTATGAAAGAAAATATTATTATTAATGAGGTAGGGTTAAGAGAGTGTTTTCAGAATTTAAAAAAACTTTATAGAATTGAAGATAAACTACAATTACTAGATTATTTAATTTTATCTGGTTTAAAACATATTCAACTATGTTCATTCGTAAGCCCAAAAATTCTTCCTCAGATGGCAGATGCTGAAGATTTATATTCATCAGCTCCTGATATAGATAATGTAAAATATAGTGCGTTTATTTTAAACGTTAAGGGATTTCACAGAGCAGTTAATTGTGGTTTTAAAAGATTAGAGACATCCATTTCATTGGATGATGATTATGAATTTATTAATACCGGAAAGAATGAGAGAAGTGCTTTAAATGAATTAAAAAAAATATCGGATTTAGCAAATAAGTTTAATATTCAACTTAGAATTGGACTGCAATGTGCTTGGGGAAGAAAAAATAAAAAAATAAATTATCAAATTTTATCGGATAAAATAGATAAAATCGTTGCAATGAATCCCTATAAAATATGTTTAGCAGATACTGCAGGTGTTGCGAGACCAGAAACAATAAATGAGTGTTTGAGGATAGTATATCCATTAATTAAAAATATTCCATTAGTTATGCATTTTCATCAGACTAATGAAAGATGGCAAGATAATGTTATTACTGCAATTAAAATTGGAGTAAGAGAGTTTGATAGCGCAGTAAGTGGGAAGGGAGGCAGTCCTTTTTTGATAAAATCAAAGGGAAATATTCCAACAGAAGAATTAGTTAAATTGATTGATGAAAGAGGATTCTATAGTGGAGTTGATTTATCAATAATTGATAAATCAGCATTGAAATTAAATAGAATTGTAAATAAGATACCCACTTCAACAATTAATTTATTTAATCAAATGAAAGAATCACTTAAATGAATAATATTGCAATTCTTTGTCCTAGTGCTTTTGATTATATATTAAATAAAACAGGGAATATGCTTATTCGCTATAAACCAGAATCTGTTTCTTGTATTATTGATTCTGATAAAGCTGGTCTTAAAGCACAAGATGTTTTATCGTATGGAGGTAATATCCCAGTGGTTACTAACTTTGATGAAGCTCAGCAATTTGAGCCTAATACTATTGTCATAGGAAGTGCTCCACAGGGAGGATTTATAACTGAAGTATATCGAAAAGAACTTCGCTCTGCTATAAAATATGGATGTGATATTTATAGTGGTATGCACCAATTTTTAAATGATGATGAAGAATTAAGTTTATTAGCAAATGAAAAGGGTACAAAAATTTATGATTTAAGAAGACCTCCTAATCCTCCCCATTTTTCAAAAGGATCTTGGAAAGATCGTAAAACTAAAGTGTTATTAATTGTAGGAACTGATTGTGATACAGGAAAAATGACAACGGCGTGGGAGATATCTGAAAGATTAAGAAAAAAAGGAAAAAATATTGAATTTATTGGCACGGGTCAAACTGGTATTTTGTTGAGTGGACATGGGATCCCGGTTGATGCAGTCATTGGGGATTTTATGGCTGGGGAAATAGAACACGCAATTGATCAAATTAATGAAGATAAAGATTTAATTATTGTAGAAGGTCAAGGTTCATTAACGAATATGTATTATGCAGGGGTAACTTTAGGTCTATTGCATGGATCGATGCCTGATTATATGGTAATGACAGATGAACCTAAACGAAAACTTGATGTTACAGGATATAAAATGGCTTCGATTAGTAGTGTTATGGATTTGCATATTTCTTTAATGAATAATTTTAAACAATCTAAGTTTTTGGGTATTAACCTATTAACATTACATATGAATGAGGATGATGCCTTAAAGACAATACAAGATGTAGAAAAAAGATTTCAAATTCCAGCAACTGATTTAATAAGATTTGGAAATAGAAAACTGATTGATAATATTATAGAAGAAATTTCCTGATCCATAAATCTATTTATAGTTAAAAATATATTTTATTAGCTAACTTTATTTATTGTCAAAACAAAAATTATTTTAATAATCATGAAAGGATTATCAATGAACAACTTATCGTTTAAAACTATAGTCGATGAAAAAATTTCTGAAAATCACTTGTTGAATCATTCATTTTATAAAGCATGGAATGCAGGTGAATTAAAAATTGAAACTATACAAGAATATGCAGCTCAATATTTTAATCATGTGTCAGCTTTCCCAAGGTATATATCTGGAATACATACAAATTGTGAAGATATCTCAATTAGACAGGAATTATTAGAGAATCTGATTGAAGAAGAAAAAGGTAAAGAAAATCATCCAGAATTATGGCTAAGGTTTGGGGAAGGCATGGGTAAGACAAGAGATGATATTGAAGAGTCCAAGGCTATTCAAGAGACAACTGAATTAGTTGATACATTTATGAAATTATCAAGAGATGAAAGAACACATATAGGAATGGCTGCATTGTATTGCTATGAATCTATGGTCCCAGAAATAGCGGAAAATAAAATAGATGGTTTAAGAAAATATTATGGTATTGATGATGAAAATACTCTCAAATTTTTTACTGTTCATCTACACGCTGATAAGTTACATCGCCAAGTCATAAGTGAATTACTATCAAACTTGTGTGATTCAGATGAAAAGAAAAAAGAAGCACTAGATGCTATGAATGAAGCATTGTATGCATTAAATAATTTTCTTTCAGGAATTGAAAGAGTTTATTGTTGAAGAAATTATTTTAAATAAGTATCAAAGCTAAAATTGAAATTATTCCTCATTCACGCTGGTTTTTATGATAACGATGTATCCTCGGGCTTTTACGAGTCACATACAAATTATTTTGTAGTTGCTGATAATATTAAAAGTGCTAAATCAAAAGCTCGTTCCATAAAAGAGTTTAAAGATAAGAAAATGCATATAGATGGAATTATGGAAGTAAATGAAGTAGATGGATACAGTGTTAATTTAAAATCAATAAACAATGAAAACGATTTAAGTGGTAGTTTTAAAAAATATAGTTATGATGAAGTAAAAAAAATAAATTGATTTACTATAAATAATCAAATGTCATTGAACTTAGTAGTAAAACTTTTTATAATCTTTATCGTTGATAAATCTGTATTGTAAACAGAATACCATCCTTGAAATTCATGGGGTGGGTCTCCTATTATTTGCTTGTTTATCAATATTCTGTTTTTTTATTTTCATTAATTGTTGCTATCATCACAACATTATTTCTAAAAAGAAATTGGTATGAAAAACTTGATTCTGATTTCTAAAAATTTGCAGTGCGTGAGTAAATAATTTGAAAAATGAAAAAATAAATATTGGTATAGTTGGCTGTGGTAATATTGCTGAAAAATATTTAGATCAAATTAGCAGCTATGATAATATAAAACTAATTGGGCTTTCAGATATTGAAATTGATAGAGCCAAAAATTTTTCTACCATATATAAGTGTCAATTTTATGAGAGTTTAGATAAAATGCTTTTGGATGAAAATATTGATTTGATAGTAAATCTTACAATTCATCATGCCCACGCAGAAGTAATAGAGAAGATACTTACTTCAGGAAAACATGTCTATACTGAAAAACCATTAGCTATGAATTATAAAGATGCAAAAAGAATAATTGATATATCCGAAAAGAGGAATCTTAGGCTTAGTAGTGCCCCAATTACCTATATGGGCGAAATGCAACAAACAGCTTATAAGAAAATAAATGATGGTCTACTGGGTAAAATAAGACTAGTATATGCAGAGATTAACCATGATAGAATTGAAAATTGGCATCCAAATCCTAAACCTTTTTTTGATGTTGGAGTCTTATGGGATGTAGGTATATATGCGTTAACAATATGTACTGCGCTTTTGGGGTCAATTAATAGAGTTAATGCTTTTGGAAAAGTAATTATGCCTAAACGTAGGAATTTAGATGGAGAATCTTTTAAAGTGAATACTCCAGACTTTATCCTTGCATTACTTGAGATGAATAATGGGGCATTATTAAGGCTAACATGCAATTTTTATGCAAATGATTCTAAGCAAGATCATGGAATTGAGATTCATGGAGATAATGGTATGTTATATTTAGGAAGTGGACATGATTTTTCTTCACCTTTGGAATTTATTGAAATTGGTGGAGAGTCTTCTATTATTCCTCCTATTAGAAATGGCTATGATGGTACAGAATATGCTAGGGGCTTGGAAGAAATTGCAGATGCAATTCTAAAAAATAAACCCCACCGTGCTTCTGCAGAGCATGCTGCACATATTATTGAAGTTATGGAGGCCATTGATATATCAATTAAAAATAAAAAAATGATAGAAATTCATTCAAATTTCACACAGCCTAAATTAATGGATTGGGCAGGATGATTTAATAATGATTATTTTACGATTTGTTGTTGTATTTATATTGTTATGTTCTTTGGGAAATGCGCAACAACGTAAAATGGGATTAGATAGTATTGATAAAAATAAAGTCAGTTTAAATTATTTATTTTATTTACCTGAAAGTTATCAGGTTGATGAAAATATAGATTGGCCATTGGTATTATTTTTGCATGGTATGGGAGAGCGTGGTAATGATCTTGAGCTAGTAAAAGTGCATGGAATACCAAAGATAGTAGATACAAAAAGAGATTTTCCATTTATCGCTGTATCTCCACAATGTCCCATGGATTATGTTTGGAGGGATCAAGAAATGTTAAAAGCACTAGAATCCTTATTAATAAAAATTATAAAAAATTATCGTGTAGATAAATCACGAATTTATGTCACTGGATTAAGTATGGGAGGAAGAGGAACATGGGCAATAGTTGCTCATCGACCAGATCTTTTTGCAGCTGCGGCACCTATCTGCGGTGGAGGTGACCCAAAAACAGCTTCTAAATTAATTACTGTACCTTTTTGGGCCTTTCAAGGAGCTCTTGATACAGTCCATTATCCTAAAGAGTCAGAGGTTATGATTCAGTCTTTGAAAAAAGTAGGTGGTGAGGTTCGATATACATTATACCCAGAATTACATCATGATTCCTGGACTATAACATATGATAATCCTGATTTATATAAATGGTTTCTAAGTAATAAAAATAATTAGTTAATGCCAGACTATGATTATATCATAATTGGTTCAGGATTTGGAGGATCGGTAGCTGCTTTACGTTTAGCAGAAAAAGGATATAAAGTAGCAGTAATTGAGCAGGGAAAACGTTATAAATCTAATGATTTTCCTAAAACAAATTGGAATTTTCGAAAATACTTCTGGATACCGAAAATTGGTTTTTATGGTATTCAGGCACTTACCTTATTAAAAGATGTCTTTGTTTTGCATGGAACTGGTGTTGGGGGCGGTAGTTTAGTATATGCAAATAATCTTTTAGTTCCTCCAGATGAGGCATTTGATAATCCATTATGGGGTGGTCCTGGATGGAAAGAAAAGCTTTCCCCTTACTATGCGAAAGCAAAAGTTATGTTAGGTGTAACCAAAAGTGAGGTTATTACTCATGCAGATAAATTACTTAAAGAATGCGCTGAAGATGCTGGGGTAGGTGATACATTTCACGTTAATGATGTTGGCATTTACTTTGGAGAGCCTGGAAAGAAAGTATCTGATCCTTATTTTAATGGGAAAGGACCTGATAGAACTGGCTGTACTTTATGTGGAGGTTGTATGGTTGGGTGTAGGCATGGAGCAAAAAATACACTAGATTTAAATTACCTTTATCTTGCAGAAAATCTTGGTGTAGATATTATACCTGAAACAAAAGTAGTTGATGTAAAACCTGATGGCCAAGGTAATTATAAAATTATTGTAAAAAAAATTACTGGAATTTTTAAGAAGAAAAAGTATTATTATACTTCAGGAGTATTTTTTTGTGGTGGAGTTATGGGAACAGTTAAATTATTGCATCAATGTAAAATAAATGGATCTTTACCAAATATCTCTCATCAATTAGGCAATTTTGTTCGTACAAACAGTGAAGCTATTCAAGGAGTAGTATCAAGGAATAAAGATGTAGACTTTTCAAAAGGTATTGCAATAACCTCTGGTATATACCCTGATAAAAATACACATATTGAAACTTGTCGTTATGGTAAAGGTCAGGGTGCCATGTCTCTATTGGCAACATTATTAGTTGATAAACATGATTATGTTCCTCGACCATTATTATGGATATGGAAAATTATCCGTAATCCATTTGTTTTTTTGCGGAGTATAAATCCCATTGGCATATCAGAGAAATCAACCTATGTCCTTGTAATGCAGACTATTAGTAATTACATGAGTTTTGATTATAAGCGAAGATGGTGGAGATTTGGGGGTAAATCAATGAATTCAAATTGTGATACAGATCAAAAGGTGCCTGCATATATTCCTATTGCAAATGAGTATACAAGAAGACTGGCCGATAAAATAGGTGGAGACCCTGCTGCAAGCATAACAGAAATATTTTTGAATACCTCAACAACAGCCCATATTATGGGGGGATGCATTATGGCAGACTCATCAAATAATGGTGTTATAGATTATAAGGGTAAAATTTTTGGCTATGAAAATCTTTTTATAGCTGATGGTTCTATTGTTCCTGCAAACCTTGGAGTAAATCCTAGTTTAACAATTACAGCAATGTCGGAATATATTTTGGATCAAATACCTAGTAAAGGTTAGCGATTATTTAGTGAGAAATTTTATAGATAATAATTTATAATGAATAAGAAATAAATATGAATTTGATATGTAAAATATTATTCATTTTAATTATTTTAATAAAATCAGTTAATGCTGATAATCTTGTTAATGATAACCAAGTTAAAATAAGTACCGAGTCTAAGTATGAATTTCATAACCAATTTGGTGAATATCTTGAAATTCTTCAAAAAAGAATAATTACTAGTTACGATAAAAATGGCAATATATCATCTGTAGTAAAATACAATGGTAATGATAAGTTATTAAGTAAGGATATATACTTTTATAATAAAGATGGAATGCTTTTTGAGCTTTCTAGCTACGGATCAAGCGGGACATTAATTTGGAAAAATATTTATAAATATGGTAATCATAGATATATAATCAATGAATCATCTTATGACTCAGATGGATCATTAAATTGGCAGGATAAGTACAAATATAATAGCGATAATCATCTTATAGAAAAAACTTCTTTTCTTAGAGGAGAGGGGAATGAATTTATAAGTCATACATTCCGTTATAGTTCGGACAAAAAATTAGCTAAAGAAACATCTTATTATCGTGATGGTAAACGAAGTAGTGATTTTATTTATTCATATTCTAAGGATGGTAAATTAATTGAAGAAAAATTTTATGATTATAACAAAAACCTAACTTTAAAAGATCAATATAAATATAATCAAAAAGATAAATTAGAAGAATGGAACTTGATTGATAGCAATGGAAAACTTATAAATAATTTTGAAGGCGTAGCAAAAAAATTGTATCAATATAATAAACAAGGAAATATTACAGATATAGAATTGTTTGATGAAGATGATGTTGTGGTAAGAAAAATTTTATATAAATATGGTAAAGATGGTAGATTAATTGAATCTGTAATATTTTTTGTAAAATTTATGTTTGGAAAGGTTCATGAAATCCCGTTAGAAAAGAGTTCATTTCATTATGAGAGTTGGTAATTTACAATATGTTTCATAAGTTAAAATTATACCTTGTAACTTTACTTATATTATCAAGCTGTTCTGATAATTCCCCCAAAATTAAAAAGGTTATTGTTAAAGATAACTCTGCAAGATTAATTGATAATCCTAAAACAAAATCTCCAATAACTTTTGTTCCAATAGGTACTGAATTAGAAGTAATAAATATAAAAGATATGAAAAAAGGTCTTTTTAATACTACTTGGTTTCAAGTTGTTTATGAAGACACTGTTGGATGGATAAATATGTTTTTTGTTACAGTTGACTCAAATGCTACAATTGAAGATATGAAAAAAATTGTTAATAAAAACATCCCTGCTGAAAACTTTGAAGATTCAAATGAATTTTTAGAAGATAATGAGGAAATTAATGATCTTAATGAATCTAGTGCGTTTGAAGAAGATATAGCTAATCTAAATGATGATATTAATGATGAAATAATAGGACAAAAAGAAACGGATGACTTAGATAAGAGTTTGATAACTAAATTCAAATCATCTTCCCAAAAATTATATACTGTGCAAATTACTTCTGGGAAAGATCTCAAGGCAGCTGAATCTTTGGTTCGTCTTGCCGAATCAAGAGGGATTGATGCTTATATACAAAAAGGTTACGTTGATAATAGTGGTTTATTATGGTATAGAGTTCGCTCTGGAAAATATCAATCAATAGATGATGCTCAATCTGCCTCGTTAAAAATTAATAAAATGATGAATACGAATTCATGGGTAGATAATTTTATAAATGATGAACTAGTCAAAGAAGAATTAATACCATCAATTAGTGAGCCGCTTGAATCTTTGCCAATGTTTAATGTAATTGACCCATGGATGAAAGAAAACATAATTAATTATTCCTCTATTAAATACATAAAATGGTATGATCCATATGTAAGAGGAACTTTTCATCTGCAACGAGTTCGCTTTAGTATCCTAGGCAGCAAAGAAGAATTATTGATAGATGAAAGAGAATTTAAATTTTGGGATGGTGAATTATACTCAGTTTTTGATAATCAAGGAAGAAAACTTCAGTAATTATAAATAATATTTAATCTGTATTTGATTTATAAAACTCATTATCATTATATCTTATTTTTTAGAATTTATCTATTTATATAATGACAAATTTATTAATCCTAATTGTTTGTTTATTTCAACAAGCTGTATTTGCGAGTGGAGTAAATATTGATAGCTTGATTATTAGAGAAGATATTGATAGTCAAGGAAAACGATATTTACCTAATTCTAAAATCCCTTTTGAAGGTATTGTTTATAAAAAATATTCTTCAGGTGAAATAGAATTTGATGGTAAGCTAATATCAGGTCTGCAAGAAGGGATTTGGACTTGGTGGTATAATAGTGGAGAAAAAAAATCTGAAGTAACTTTTGTTAATAACTTACAACATGGTCCATTGAGATTATATTTTCAATCTGGTATGTTAAAGGAATCAGGTACCTTTCTTAAAGGTAATAAAGAAGGATTGTGGATAAAATATTTTGAGTCTCAAAAAAAACTATCTGAGGAAAACTATAAAGATAATGTTTTGCATGGAAGAAAGACCCATTGGCATGAAAATGGAAGAAAATTTGGCGAAGTTTTCTATACAAGAGGGAAAAAACATCAATGGGAGCTTGGATGGCACGCCGATGGAAGTCATCGATTAAAACTATTTTGGTTTCTTGGGGTTCAAGATGGAGAGCAACTCTCATGGTATAATAATGGACAGAAAGAATTCCACTATATTTTTAATAAAGGAATATTGGTAGGAGATATTTATGAGTGGTTTGAAAATGGTAATAATCGTTTAAAAGGCTCATTTTTAAAAGGGAAGCAGAATGGTGTTTGGGTGTGGTATTTCCCTAATGGAAATCCAGCTATAGAAGGCGAATATTTAAATGGATTTCCAAAAGGAATTTGGCGTTCTTTTTCAGAAGATGGTAAAATGATTTATCAAGAAGAAGATTATGGACTCTGGGTAGAAGATGAATTAAAATTTTGGACTGATTCCTATTATAATAAACTATCTGAAACCATTTCAATTATTGAATATGAATAATTATTTAAATTGATAAATATGAGAGAAGTAGTAGCCACATATTTAAAGACTTATGATCCATTTATATTATTTGGTACTAGTCATATAATATCAATATTCGTAGCAATTCTCCTTGCAATATTCATTCCAATTTTTGCAAAGAAAAGATTATCTGAACGTCATCAACATATACTTGGCAGCGTTATTGGCTATTGTGTGATGAGTAGTTACTTATTATGGACAATATTAGAAATTATAGCTGGCACCTTTGATGTAAAATTACATCTCCCTATTCATCTTTGTCGAATGGCTAATTTGCTGGTACCATTTATAATGGTTTTTAAAAGTTATCTTTTCTATGAAGTGCTTTATTTTTGGGGTTTATCGGGTATGCTGCAAGCTATTATTACTCCTGATATTGCAGCAGGTTATCCGCATTTTCAGTTTTTTAGATTTTGGTTTGCACACCAAGGCATGATCATAGCTTTAGTATATGCAACTGTAGTATATGGAATGCGACCAAGTTTGAAAAGTGTATGGAAGGCTATGATAGCATTAAATATATTTTTATTACTATCAGTAGTTGTAAATCTTTTACTTGATGCTAACTATTTTTGGATATGTGGGAAACCAACCAATGAAATAGGCGATCATGTTCCATCTTTATTAGACTATTTAGGACCTTGGCCATGGTATATTCTTGTAGCTGAGTTTGTTGCATTAGCACACTTTATAATAGCTTATGCACCATTTGCTTTTATTAAAAGGGGGGAGAGGAAAGAATGAGTAGAAATTTTACATGGTATTCTATTATCGTAATCATTATGATACTGTATTATTTTAGAAGTCAAATTGGAATGCAAGATATGAAACCACCTATTGCAAATAAAAATCCTCATAAAAACATTGTCCATGGTAAAGAAAGAATAGACAACTATCATTGGATTCGTTTAAGTGATGAACAAAAATCTGCAAAAAATGCTGAAGGATGGCCAGATACCCAAACAATGGAGGTAGTGAGCTACATAAATAAAGAAAATGAATATACTAGGAATAAGTTAAAGCATACGGAAAAGCTTCAAAAAAAACTCTATAATGAAATAGTAGGGCGTATAAAAAAAGATGATTCATCTGTACCTTATTACGATAATGGATATTGGTATTATACGAAATATGAAAAAGGAAAAGAATACCCTATTTATTGTAGAAAAAAAGAAACGTTAGAAAATAAAGAAGAAGTGATGATTGATGTCAATCTTTGGGCAGAAGGACATGACTATTTTTCACTAAGAAATTTATCTGTAAGTCCAAATAATAAATTATTGGCATTTAGCGTTGATACTCTTAGCCGAAGAATTTATACAATGAAAGTTAAAAACTTAGAAACAGGTGAGTTATTAGGTGATGAAATTCATGGAACAGAAGGCTCTGCTGCATGGGCAAATGATAATTCGACATTTTTTTATACGGTAAAGAATAAGACTACTTTGCTTTCAGAGCATATTGCTAGGCATCAATTAGGTACAATGCAATCAGCAGATCAGATAGTATTTACTGAAAACGATGATTCATTTTATATTGGTGTTTATCGCACTAAGTCAGAAAAATATATTATTATTTACAATAGTAGTACTTTAGTCAGTGATTATCACATATTGAGCGCAGATAACCCTCAAGGAAAATTCAAACAATTTAGCCCAAGAGAAAAAGAGCATGAGTATTCAATTGAGCATTACAAAGATAAATTTTATATCGTAACAAACTGGAATGCGATGAATTTTCGATTAATGGAAACATTTGAAAACAAAACAGAAAAACAAAATTGGAAGGAAGTTATATCACATAGAAAAGATGTATTTTTAAATGATATAGATGTTTTTTCAAACTATCTAGTTGTAAGTGAGAGGAAAGATGGTCTGCCTCAAATCCGAATAATCAATCAAAAAAATAATAAAGAGCACTATCTTGATTTTGGCGAAGAGGTTTTTTCTGCTTATACATCTGTAAACCTTTCCTTTGATACTAATATTCTTAGATATCAATTTTCTTCATTAATTACACCTGCATCTACTTTTGATTATAATATGGATTCAAGAAAATCAATATTATTAAAACAGTCTGAAGTAGTAGGTGGATATGATTCTGATAAATACCAATCTGAAAGATTATATGTAACTGTAAGAGATGGTAAACAAGTACCGATTTCAATTGTTTATAAAAAAGGTCAGAAGAAAAATGGAAATAATAATTTATTATTATATGCTTATGGTTCATATGGTAGTACAATTGACCCTTCGTTCAACTCAAATCGTCTAAGTCTTTTAGATAGAGGATTTATTTATGCAATCGCTCATATTAGAGGAAGCCAGACCTACGGAAGAGAATGGTATGAAGATGGAAAGATGTTTAATAAGATGAACACCTTTAATGATTTTATTGATTGTAGCAAATTTTTGATTCAAAATAAATACACTGATGCTAATCATTTATATGCAATGGGTGGGAGTGCTGGTGGATTATTAATGGGGGCAGTAGTAAATATGGCGCCTGATTTATATAATGGAATCGTTGCTGCAGTACCTTTTGTTGATGTGATAAATACAATGATGGATCCATCTATTCCTCTCACATCAAATGAATGGGATGAATGGGGCGATCCTAGAAATAAAGATGAATATGATTATATGATGAAATATTCTCCATACGATAATGTATATAAAGTTGAATATCCAAATATGTTAGTTACTGCAGGATATTTTGATTCCCAGGTCCAGTACTGGGAGCCTGTAAAATGGGTTGCCAAATTGAGAGAATATAAAACTGGTGATAATGAACTATATTTATATACAAATATGGATGCAGGTCATGGAGGGAAATCTGGAAGATTTCGCCGATATAGAGAACTTGCTTTGAATTATGCATTTTTGATTGATCTAGCTGGAATAAAATATTAGAGTTTCTCATTAGATAATGAATCTTATATCTATTAATCCTGCTAACAATAAAAAAATAAATTCTTATGAAGAAATATCTAAAGATAGTATTAATCAAATTATTGATTCATCATTTAATACTTTTTTAGAATGGCGAAATAAAAGTTTTTCTTATCGTGCAAAGAAAATGAGACACCTTGCTGAGTTATTAAAACAGAAAAAAGAACTATTAGGACTTTTAATGACAAAAGAAATGGGTAAGCCAATAAAACAAAGTATAGCAGAGGCTGAAAAATGTGCATGGGTATGTGAATATTATGCTGATAACGCAGAAAAATTTTTATCTCAAAAGGAGATACCAACTGGGTCTACAAAGAGTTTTATTTCATTTCAGCCAATTGGAATAGTATTAGCAATAATGCCCTGGAATTTTCCATTTTGGCAAGTATTTCGATTTGCTTCACCGGCACTAATGGCGGGAAATGTTGGCATACTAAAACACGCATCTAATGTTCAAGGTTGTGCTATAGAAATAGAAAAATTATTTTTGGAAGCAGGGTTTCCTAAATTTGCCTTTAGCAATCTAGTGATTGGATCAAAAAAAGTCAGTAATGTGATTAAGAATTCCAAAATAAGTGCTGTCACTCTAACAGGTAGCACACCAGCAGGAAAATCTGTTGCATCTCTCGCAGGTTCATTATTAAAAAAAACTGTACTAGAATTAGGTGGTAATGATCCCTATGTCATTTTAGAAGACGCTGATCTAGATAATGCAGTTAAGTCATGTATTGCTGGTAGGATGCTCAATGCAGGTCAAAGCTGTATCGCAGCAAAACGCTTTATTGTTGTTCAATCTAGTCTGAAAGAATTTATTGATAAAGTTCATAATGAAATTAAAAAAATGAAAATGGGTGACCCTATTAATCCCGATATAAATATTGGACCAATGGTTAATAATATTGCCAGAGATGAATTGCATCAACAAGTTTTAATCAGTATTGAAAAAGGGGCAAAATTGCTATTTGGAGGTAAAATTCCTCAATTGGATGGTGCATTTTATCCTCCAACATTATTAGTTGATGTAGAGCCAGGTATGCCGGCATTTGATGATGAGTTATTTGGACCGGTTGCAGTAGTAATATCTGCGAAAGATCAAAGCCATGCCATAGAACTTGCAAATAAAACGAACTTTGGTCTGGGCGCTGCTATTTTTACTAGAGATTTAGATAAAGGAGAAAATATTGCAACTAAAGAATTAGAAGCAGGCTCTTGTTTCGTTAATGATTTCGTTAAGTCTGACCCTAGACTTCCATTCGGCGGAATAAAAGAATCTGGATATGGTCGAGAGCTCTCAGAGTTTGGTATACAAGAATTTGTAAATATAAAATCAGTAGTAGTACAATGAATCGTCTTTTAATAATATTTCTATTTTTTATTATATATTCCCAAGCGCAACAGATGGATCGGTTGTTCTGGAATGGTAGTGATTGGAGAAGGGTGGAAAAGGTAGCCAATTATGATCCAGAATTAACATATATGATTAAAGTTGGATATATTAATGGAGTATTAGATGGAAGATTATTTTATTATTTAAAAGCATGGACAATGGAGCATACTTTTGCAGATAGTCTATACGCAGAGACTGTAGATTATTTGTCCCCAAGAGAATTAGTAAAGGTTTTAGATAATTTTTATGCAGATCCAATAAATGGTTATATCCCCTTACCTTCAGCAATTATAATATGTAATATGTTTGGTGAACGTATTCCTATGGGAAAAATTGATGAATATATTCGTCATTCAAAGGAATGGATAAATCGAATGATACTAGAAAATAATAAGTAGCATTACGATGTTTTCCCGCAAAATAATTTTAGTGGGATATATGTTTGCTATCCTTTTTGCTCAAAGAGATAACCGTATATTTTGGGATGGAAGTAATTGGAATAGGATAGCGACAAAATTAGGTGAAGGAAGTAAATCAGTTTCTCAGATTAAAGCAGCTCATTTAAATGGTATATTAGATGGAAGATTATATTATTATTTAAAAGCATGGGAGGTTGAGCCTTCATTGGCAGAAGTTGCCTATAATGATCCATTAGACCTCCTACGGCATAAAGAATTAATTCATTCTTTAGATAATTTTTATTCTGATCCTAAGCACAACTCAATACCTGTGATTTCAGCAGTTATTATTGAAAATATGAGAATTGGCGGAATTTCAGATAAAGTGATTTATAGATATATTGAAGAAACAAGATTCTGGGTAAGTAGCATTCGAGCAAGTGTAGATTCAATATCTGTTGAAATTCTTGCCGCAAAATTAGATAAGCACTTGTCAAAACCATTTGATATTAGTGAAAGATATGGACGTGGATCAGATTATGAGCGAAAAGAAGTTCTGATCAAACCTAGGTCACCTATAAAGAGAAGTGAAAAAGATAAAAAATCTTTTTGGTATCATAAATTTACTAAAGGATGGGGTATTGGAATATCTGGAGGAATAAACCAGTGGAATACTATTGATAGTTTAAATTCATCTGGATCAAATTATAATTTTATGATCAAAACTCCTTTACACTTTAGAACTAATAAGCTTGAATCAATAATTAAAATTGAGACAGGGGTGATAAATTTTTCTTCAAATTTAAATGGTAAACAAAATGCTATATATATTCAAACTAGCCTTCGTAATTCAAGTATATTTTTAGTAAATAGAATAAAGCTTGAAATAGGAGCTGGATCTGTAATTGGAAGTAGATCGTTTAGCAGTGGAATCATCTTGTCTTTAAGGAAAGAAGATAAGCTTAATCTAATAACAAGATTTATTTCAGCTGGAACTTCAACAGAAACTCAATTACCATCCAATTGGGTTTTGTTTTCCATTGGATTTAATTTTTAATCTACCCGATAAAAACCAATAGCGGGATGATAAGTATAAACTCTATAATCATTTTGAAAGCGTACTTTAGCAACATAAAATTCATATCTATCAGGCTTTGGAGTGCTTAATGGAAATACTTTATATTTAGAAACTGATTGGTTTGATTTTAGAATTCCATCTAAAGATTCTAAGAATGTTATACGTTTTTCAGAT
>Ga0208261_1000458_pt1 | contig 16059 bp, 19 predicted proteins | sample Knorr_S7_td_DCM__FD_185595 | JGI IMG/M metagenome (GOLD analysis project Ga0208261, IMG submission 185595) | Marine microbial communities from Southern Atlantic Ocean transect - Knorr_S7_td_DCM_ad_131m_LV_B (SPAdes) (version 3) | ecosystem: Environmental > Aquatic > Marine > Oceanic | place...
TGCTCTACTACTGAGCTACAAGGCCACAATATATTAAAATCTAAAAGTAATCCTGCCTTTAGTCAAATCGTATGGTGTCATTTCAACTAAAACTTGATCACCGGCTAAGACTCTTATTCTATTCTTTCTCAATTTTCCAGCAGTATGAGCTAAAACTTCGTGATTGTTTTCAAGCTTAACTCTAAACATAGCGTTAGGTAACAATTCTGTTACTTTACCTTTAAACTCAAGTTTTTCTTGTTTAGTCAAATTTTAATCCTTTTTTAATTCTGAGCTTAACAGAATTTGCATGGCCATATAAATCTTCATATTTGGATAAAGTTATAACTGATGGACCTAATCTTTCAATGCCCCTTTTAGTTATATTAATTACCGATTGTCTTTTCAGGAAATCATAAACGGATAAGCCTGAAGAAAATTTTGCTGTTCCTGAAGTAGGGAGAACATGATTTGGCCCTGCAAGGTAATCCCCTATAGCTTCCGGAGAATAAGGACCTAAAAAGATTGAACCTGCGTTAGTTATAGATTTTAGATAAATGCCTGGTTTTTTTGTGTATATTTCCAAGTGTTCTGGAGAAATTTTATTCACAATTTTAGATATTTCTTTTGAACTTTTTGCTAAAATTGAAATGCCGAAATTTCCTAGACTCGATGATGCAATTTTCTTTTTTGGTAAGAATTTTAATTGCATTTTCAAAAAATTTTGTACATTTTTGGTTACATCTTTACTATCTGTCACTAATATAGATTGTGACATTTCATCATGTTCAGACTGCGCAATTAAATCTGCTGAAATCCATTCTGGATTAGAGTATTTATCTGCGATTATAGTTACTTCAGAAGGTCCAGCAAACATATCAATACCAGTTTCTCCCAAAACCTCTTTTTTTGCTAATGCAACATATTCGTTTCCAGGACCCACAACTTTATCAACTTTATTTACAGTTTCAGTTCCAAAAGCAAAAGCAGCAATTGCTTGAGCACCACCTAATTTGAAAATTTTTTTAACTTTACATTTTTTAGCTGCATATAATATTCCGGGATTCGCTTTATTTTTTAAAGCTGGAACAGTCATAAAAATTTCTTTAACTCCTGCAATAATAGCCGGTATACAATTCATTAAAACCGAGCTCGGATAACTGGCTTTTCCTCCGGGAACATAAACCCCAATTTTGTTCATTGGTTTCGATCTATAAGAAAAAACATTATTATATTTATCTTTTGTTTTAAAACCTTGAAATTTTTGTTTTTTGTGAAAATTTTTAATCCTACTAAATGCTAAATCTATTGATCTTTTAACCTTTGGATCTAAATTATTTATACTGTTCTTAATTTCGGTTTTAGTAAAAAATAATTGATTTTTATTTAACTTTTTTAAACCATTAAATTTTTTTTCGTACTTAATTAGGGACTTATCTTTATTTTTTCTAATATCTTGAACAATTTTTTTAACCATCCTCACTGTAGACTCTGAATATTTTCTTCTTAAATTTAGACAATATTCTAACTGCCTTTCAAAATTTTTAGATTTTGTATTTAATATTTTAATCATTAAATGGATCAAGTTTAGGTTTATTTTTGGTCTCCCAAGGATCACTAATGTCCTCGAGAAAACATTCTATAACTTCAGAGTTTAGCTTTATCAATATACCACCTGCAAAATTTAATTTTATTTCATAATTTTTATCAGACAAAAATTTAGTTTCAATTGCTAAAAAATCCAGAAAACGATCTTCATTCTTTTGGCTTAAATTCATGGAATAAACATTGATTACATTTTCAAACTTAAGAATAGATTGCACCCTTTTGTTTTTCCTAAAAACTCCTTTTTCTATATCCTCCCACATAAACCTGTTGAACTGTATTAAGAATATTCTGTTTTTTTTTAAATGCGCTATATTTTTAACTTGAGTAATCGAATCTTGAAGATGTGCAGAAATAACCTTTAAATCTTCTTCTGAGGTAGCATTTAGTTTTAAACTTTTTTTTCCCATTAATAATTTAGTCTAGAAATATTTGCTCCACATTTTTTAAGTTTTTTTTCAATAAATTCGTAACCTCTGTCTAAATGGTAAACTCTGTTAATAGACGTCCTGTTTTTTCCAATCAAACCTGCTAGAACTAAACTTACTGAAGCTCTCAAGTCTGTTGCCATTACTTCGGCTCCATTTAATTCCTGAGGGCCGTTTATAAGCGAAAGATTACCTTTGACTTTAATTTTAGCTCCCATTCTATTAAGTTCAGGGACATGCATAAATCTGTTCTCAAAAATATTTTCTCTTATTTTTGATAGACCTTTAGCTTTTATCATTAAGACCATTATTTGTGCCTGAAGATCAGTGGGGAAACCTGGGTATGGCTCTGTAATAATCGAGGTAGGTTTTATTTCTTTGGAGTAGAGAACTGTCACTTCATTTTTAAAAATTTTTAAATTAATACCCATTTTCCTTAAAACCATAAGTTCTTTGTTCAAAATTTTTGGCTCTATACCGGTAATTCTAAGTTTTTTTCCTGCTACTGCTCCAGCTATGATAAATGTTCCTGCCTCTATTCTATCAAACATAATTTTATGTTTAGCAGATTTTAATTTTTGATTTCCTACTACTTTTATTTCCCTTTTGTTTACCCAAGATATTTTAACGCCCATTTTTTTTAAAAAATCTGTTAGATTTTTAATTTCTGGTTCACACGCACAATTTTTTATGTATGTATTTCCCTTTGCATAACTTGCGGCTATAATAATATTTTCTGTTGCACCAACTGATATTGAAGGAAGTGTAATCTTTGTACCAACGAGTCCATTTTTAGCCTCCGCTAATATGTATCCATCCTTTATTTTAATTTTTGCACCCATTTTTTTTAAACCAAAAAGGTGTATATCAACTGGTCTTGGACCAATTGCACAGCCACCTGGCAAAGATACTTTTGCTTTCCCAAATTTAGAAAGTAAAGGTCCCAAAATAATTACACCTGCTCTCATGGTTTTTAGTAAACTATATGGGGCAACTGTCTTTAATTTTCGTCCATTATTGTTAATAAAAATTTTTTTTTTTTTCAAATTTAGTTTTATATTTGAACCAATATGTTTTAGAAGTTCAGACATTGTTATTACATCTTTGACTATGGGAAGGTTGCTCAATTCTATTTTTTTATCGCTAAGTATCGAAGCAGCTAGTATTGGCAGAGTTGCATTTTTTGAACCAGATATTTTAACAGTTCCAGATAAACTTTTTTTACCTTTAACAACTAATTTTTGCATTAATTAAATTTTAGGAAGCGTGACACCTTTTTGCTTCATGTATTTACCTTTTCTTTTGGAATACGTAATTTCAGGTTTTTCGTTACCTTTGATAAAAACAAATTGTGCTGCACCCTCGTTTGCATAAATCTTAGCAGGAAGTGGTGTACTGTTAGAAAATTCAAGTGTTACATGACCTTCCCAGCCTGGTTCTAATGGAGTTACATTAACTATGATACCGCATCTTGCATAAGTAGATTTTCCTAAACAAATCACTATTACATTTTCGGGTATTTTAAAATATTCTACAGTTCTTGCTAAAGCAAATGAGTTAGGTGGTATTACACAAACTTTAGATTTCTTTGAAACAAAACCATCTTTTTTAAAATTTTTTGGATCTACAGTTGTTGAATTTACGTTTGTAAAAATTTTAAAATCATTTGAAACTCTTGCATCATATCCATAAGAGGAAAGTCCGTATGATATTTTTCCTTTTCTAACTTGTTTGGAGATAAATGGTGATATCATCTTATGACTTTTTACAGTTTTTTTAATCCACTTATCTGACAAAACACTCATTTTCTAATTTTTATTTTTTTTATATTTATTTTTAAATTCTTTTCTTTTCTTTAAATTAACCTTTAAAGCTAAACTCTTCCTGGAAAGAGATTTCTCTTTTTTTAAAAGAACTTTCATTTGGACTAATTTTTGTTTGGATCGGTTAAATCCTCTAAAGTAATAGTTTTTTGAATATCGTGCATTTTGTCGTTCTCTTCATTTTTTGCCTTTGACCCTTTTCTGGCTCTTCGTTGCTCTAGGCGTGCTTTTCTTTTTGCCTCTTTCTTCATGGCTTTTTCGCCTCTAGTAGATTTATAATCGTAATGAATTCCCATATTTGCACCATATATTTTAATAACGTTTTACTTTGAAGAATTCAATTATGCAAGCCTCTACTGAAAAAGTAAGTAAATATCCTCTTATAAAATGTGAAATTCAATGTTCTATTTGAACTAGAAGTTTTTTTTTAAATCTTTTTCTATTGTATGAAATGGATTTTCCCAATCATCGATTTTTTTGGATCTGTAAAGAGTAACATTTTCATACCATTTTGAATTGTTGTCATTTAAGAACCATCTCCAATCACTTATAAAGGGAATGGGTATCCAAGTTTTTTTTCCTAATGTTGCAGATATGTGAGCCAAAGATGTATCTGCTGTAATAATTAAATCCAAATTTTTTATTATTTCTATACTATCAACAAAAGCATTATTTGAGGTATCTATATCAGGATAATATATTAAATTTTTTTTTCCTGAGATTTGCTTTAATTCACTTTCTTTAATAGTTTTTTGTAGGATTATAAAATTAAAATTTAATTTTTCTGCAAGTTTTACAAAATATTGCATTGGGATATTTTTTGTTGATTGGGAAGTTATAGAATTTATACCTATTTTGGGGCCTTTGTATTTTTTTAAACTTGAATACCATTTATCTTCTGCTTCCTTATTTTTCTGAAAGAAATTTACTGTTTTGTAGAAAAGATTATTTTCTCTTAAAAAGATTCTTAATAAACTAACTAGGTGATTATGGTAATCATGAGGAGGAATTTTATCACCTTCTGAGATTAATTTGAACTTTTTTTTGTCAAAGAAATGAAAAAATTTATTACTTTTTACATATAAAATAATTTCTAACTTATATTTTTCCTGCAAAAAGTATAAATATCTTGTAAATTGAATTAAATCTCCTATTCCTTGTTCTGCAATTACAAAGAGTTTCTTGTTATTAAGATTCTCACCATTCCAGACCTTACTTTTTAAATTTAGTTTAGAATAATTAATATAGTCAGAGAATGACTTACTTTTTTTTCTCCATTCGTATTCCTCAAAACCTTTTTCTAGTTTTCCCATCATTAACAACAATGTGCTGTAGTTTATATGGCCATCAATATAATTTGGATTAATTTTGATTGAGTTTTCAAATGATTTTGATGCATTCTCAAAATTTCCAATATTTTTATAAGCTAGAGCTAAGTTATTGTGAGCTAAGAAATTTTCTGGGTTAGCTTTGATTGACTTATTAAAAGCAAAAATCGCCTTTTCAAATTCTCCTTGCAAAAAATATATGTTACCAATGTTGTACATAGAAAAGTTTTTTGTTGGATTTATTTTGAAGGATTTTTCGTAAAATTTAATAGCCTCATCATAAATTTTCTGATCATGACATAATTTTCCATAATTATATAAAAGAATAGGGTCATTTGGCTTGAGCGTCATACATTTTTTAAAAATAACGTCTGCTTTTTTAAATTCTTTTGTTTGAGACAACAAACTTCCATAATTTTCTAAAACAGCTAGATCATTTGGGTTCTTTTCTAATAAATTTTCATAAATTTCCTTTGCTTTTGAAAAGTTGCCTTTACTATGGTGAAGTACAGCAGTTTTAAAAATATCTATTGTCACTATTGTTTTTTATTAAAAAAAATTTTTTTTAATATTATTCCCAAAATCGCAACAACCATAAACCCTATAATAGGTAAATAAATATCTGGATAAGTAATTATTTTAAAAAAGCTGGGTTCTTCGTTTTTCTCGATAAAATTTTCTATACCAGCTCCCAAAGCTACTGTAACGAACATTGGGGGGCCACATCCTAATAAAGTTCCTAAAAAATAATTTTTTGTAGATATGTTAAAAATAACAGGAAGAATATTTTGAATTCCAAAAGGTATACCACCACCTCCCATAAACCTAAATACTGAAAAATAAAATAATTCTTTTTTTTGAAAAGAATTTTTAAAATTAGAAAATTTTTTTTCTAACTTTTGTTTTACTAAATCTGCAAAAAAGAGTTTTGCTAAAAGGTATAACAAAGTAGTTCCAAATGTCGCAGATAACAAAGCAATTAGAATTCCAAACCATTTACCAAAGACAAAACCCGAAAATATCAAAATAGGACTAGCAAAACCTAAAAGCAAATACCAAATTACTGAAAAAATAAAAAAGCTTAATGTTAAAAATAAAAGGTTATTATTTTTATATTGAATAATAGTATCTTGATTTGATCTGATTAGTTCATAGCTGGTGAGATCTCTCAGATCAATAAAATAGAATAAAAAGTAAAGCCCAACAAAAAGTACTAATAAATATAAGGCTCCAATTATAAGTTTTAGTTTTGTAGAACTGAAATTCATAAATTAACTTTTAACTGTACTTATACAGGCTTATTACCTATAAATATCAAAAAATTTAATAGGAACCAAAGAAATCTTATGAAAAGAACCTACCAACCCAGTAAGCTAGTAAGAAAAAGACGGCATGGCTTTAGATCAAGAATGTCAACAAAAGCAGGAAGAAAACTTTTGGCGAGACGAAGAGCAAAAGGTCGTAAAAAACTTTCTACTTAAAAACAATATAATGACAAAGCTTGAAAGTTTAAAAAAAAGCTCTGATTTTGCAAAAGTATTAAAACATAGAGTATTTAGTGGAGACTGTTACACAATATATCGTGTTAAAAACTTTATAAATAAAAATAGAGGAAGTAAAAAATTATACATAAGTTTTGTAATGAGGAAAAAAATTGGAAATGCTGTAAAAAGAAATAGAATAAAAAGGAAATTGAAATCTATAATTTTAAAACTATTAAAAATAAACAGTGCAATTGATTTAAATTACGTATATGTAATTTTTGGAAAAGATAAAGCTTACAAGGAATATCATAATTCTTTATTTGAAAAGATGAAAAAAAGTTTTAAAAGAATGGATGGTGTAAAATCATGAGAATAATAAATTTTCTTCTTATATCTTTAATTAAATTTTATAAATTTTTTATATCACCTTTATTTGGTCAAAATTGTAGATTTCTTCCATCTTGTTCGGAGTACTTTATTGAGTCTTTAGAAACCCATGGTCTAATAAAGGGATTGCCTCTTGGATTAAAAAGAATTTCTAAATGTCATCCTGTAAAATTTTTAGGTGGCAGCTCAGGACTAGATTTCGTTCCAAAAAAAGAAGGTTCAAAGAAAAAATATTAAATGGATCTTAGAAACGTAATTTTTGCAATCGCCCTTTCATTTGCAGTTTTGTTTGGTTGGTCTGTAATTTTTGAAACACCTCAAATAGAAGAACAAAATAAATCCCAACAAACACAAAGATCTCAAAAAACAGAAAAACAAACATCTGATGCTCCTAGTGTAAATTTTGAAAACAATAAAGCGCTCAATATATCTAGAGAAGATGCAATTAATACTGGAAAAAGAATTAAATTTGAAAATGAAAATGTTAAAGGTTCAATTTCACTTAAAGGAGCTTTAATTGATGATATTACTTTTAAAAATTATAAAGACAAACTTGGTTCAGACAAAAACGTTACATACTTAAACCCGGCGGAAACAAATGATGGATATTTTGTTGAAACAGGATGGGCAGCAAGTAATGTAGGAAAAATATCTCTTCCAACTTCAGATTCGGTTTGGAATGTAAAAGGGAATAACAAATTATCAGTTAATAATCCTGTAATAATAGAATGGAATAATAAGTCTGGACTTATTTTTAGAAAAAAAATTGAAATAGATGAAAAATTTTTATTTAGAGTTACTCAAGAGATTCAAAATCAATCAGGTAATAGAGTTGATCTTTATCCTTATGCTCAAATAACTAGAAACGTGGCACCTGATGTTACAGATTTTTATATTCTGCACGAGGGCTTTATTGGAGTTTTTGATGAAGAGCTCAAAGAGGAAAGTTACGACGATATAGAGGATAAAAAACAAGAATACAATGCTGGAGAAGGTTGGATAGGAATAACTGATAAATATTGGTTGACGGCATTAGTACCCGAAAAAAATCAATCTTTTAAAGGAGAATTTATTTTTAAAAATGGTTTTAAAGCTAATTACATTCAAAATAAACCTGTTGTTGTTCAGCCATCAGGATCAGGGATATCTGAGACTAAAATTTTTGTAGCTGCAAAAGAGGTAAAAATAATTGATGGATATGCAGAAACTGAAAATATTAATAAGTTTGATTTAACTATTGACTGGGGATGGTTCTATTTTTTTACTAAACCATTATTTTTTATAATGAACTATTTATTTGAGTTAACCAAAAACTTTGGAATTGCCATAGTTTTAGTTACAGCAGCAGTAAGATTATTATTCTTTCCGCTGGCAAACTATTCTTTTAGATCAATGGCAAAAATGAAAATTTTGCAGCCAGAATTATTAAGACTGAAAGAATTACACAAAGAGGATAAAGTTAAACTTCAACAAGAAATGATGTCTCTTTATAAAAGAGAGAAAGTGAATCCTTTATCTGGATGTTTGCCTATATTAATTCAGATACCTTTCTTTTTTGCAATTTATAAAATGCTTTTCATTTCACTTGAAATGAGACATCAGCCATTTTTTGGTTGGATAAAAGATTTATCCGCACAAGATCCAACTTCAATTTTTAATCTATTTGGTCTCATTCCTTGGGACCCACCATCATTTTTAATAATTGGAGCATGGCCAGTTTTGATGGGTGTTACTATGTATCTTCAACAAAAGTTGAACCCTACACCTCCGGATCCTATACAAGCAAAAATATTTATGTTCTTTCCACTTTTCTTGGCAATAATTTTAGCTCCATTCCCCTCGGGATTAGTTGTTTACTGGACAATAAATAATATCTTAACAATTGCTCAACAGTGGGTAATAATGAGAACTACAACAGTCAAAACCAAATAAATGTCTGGGGAAAAAAGTTTAGATGAAATAAAAAAATTTTGGCCTAAGGAAGCGCCTGATATTAATAATGTACCAAAGTATACCAAAAAATATAAAGAAGACTTAATAGTTATTAAGTATGGTGGCAATGTTTTAATAGATAGAAATATATTTAATAATTTTATAGAGGATATAAGCGTCATAAATAAACTGGGTCTTTCAATTATAGTTGTACATGGAGGAGGTCCAAGAATAGAAAGGGAACTAAAAAAAGAAAATATTCAAACAAAGTTTATAAATGGTTTAAGAGTAACAGACAAAAAAGTAATTAAAATTGTTGAAGAGGTATTGATTGATTTTAATAATGATATTGTAAGCTCTTTAAAGAAAAAAGGTTCAAAAGCAGTCTCAATAAATTCTAAAATCAATAATGTAATTAATGTAATTCCAAACAAACAAGAACTAGGTTTTGTTGGTGTACCAGATAAAATTAATTCAGATACTCTTAAGGATATGATTAGTAAAAATCAAATACCTATAGTAGCGCCATTGGGTTTAGACAAAAATAATCAAACATACAATATTAATGGAGACACTGCGGCTAGTGCTATAGCAAAAGAACTTAAATCTAGAAGACTTATACTAATGACAAATGTTGAGGGAGTTTATGATGATAGAAAAACACTAATACCAGAGATTAAACCATTTGATCTTGAAAATTTAATAAAATGGAAAATAGTTGGTGAGGGAATGATACCAAAGATAGAAAATTGCGTAGATGCCGTAGAAAACGGTGTTAGAGGTGTCGTTATACTTGATGGTAGAAAACCTCACTCTATATTAGATGAGATTTTCTCAGACAAAGGTTCTGGTACCTTAATAAGAAAATGAAAGAGCTTATAAATATTAAGTACTGGTTGTTTGATTTGGATAATACACTTTATTCAGGTGATACCAAAGTTTTTGATCAAGTAGATAAAAAGATGTCTAAATATATATCCGGTAAACTGAATGTAAGTATAGAAGAGGCAAGAAAAATTCAAAAAAACTATTTTCATGAGTACAACACAACGCTTAATGGAATGATTAAAAATCACAAAATTGATGCTAAGGAATTTTTAGATTTTGTACATGATGTAGATTTAAGTTTCCTAAAAAATGACAAGGGATTAGAACAAGAGTTGAGCAAAATAAAAGATAAAAAAATAATTTTTACTAATGGGTCAAGAGCCCATGCGGAAAATGTTACCAAAAGAATAGGTATCAATAAGCTATTTGATGGAATCTTTGATATTGTGGACTCGGATTTTGTGCCCAAACCAGCCATCAAAACCTATAAAAGATTAATTGATAAATACAAAATTGAGCCACAATATTGTATATTAGTAGAGGATATCGCTAGAAATTTAAAGCCAGCGCACGAACTAGGTATGAAAACTGTTTGGATTAAAAATAAAGAACCTTGGGCTGCTGAATTTTCTAACGAGAATTTTATAAATTATAGAACAGAAAATTTGACTAACTTTTTAAAGGAAATTAATGAACTTAGAAAAAATTGAAAAATCTATAAACGAGGCTTTTAAAAATAAAGATAAAATAGATAGCTCAGATAAAACACTTAGCGAATTAGTTAGTGAAACTATAGAATTATTAGATAATGGTAAAATTAGAGTTGCTGAAAAAAAAGGTGACAAATGGCAAGTTAATCAATGGATTAAAAAGGCTATACTTTTAAGTTTCCGAGTAAATAAAATGAAAGCATCACAAGGTCCTTACTCGACTTGGTATGATAAAGTAGTTGGTAAAACTCAAGGGTGGAGCGAAGAAAAAATTAAAAAAGCAGGTTTTAGATATGTTCCTAACGGTGTTATTAGAAAAGGAGCTTACATCGCAAAAAATGTTGTGCTGATGCCATCTTTCATAAATGTGGGTGCTTTCGTTGATGAAGGAACGATGATTGATACTTGGGCATCAGTAGGTTCTTGCGCACAGGTTGGAAAAAATTGTCATATTTCTGGCGGTGCTGGTATTGGTGGTGTTTTAGAGCCAATGCAAGCCAACCCAACTATTGTTGAAGATAATTGTTTCTTAGGAGCAAGAGCAGAAATTGCTGAAGGTGTCATTATCGAAAAGGGCTCAGTATTGTCGATGGGCGTTTACATTGGTGCTTCTACTAGAATTATTGATAGAGCTACTGGACAAATTCACTATGGAAAAGTTCCTGCTTACTCAGTGGTTGTTCCTGGCTCAATGCCAAGTAAAAATAATCCAAACGGACCATCGCTATATTGTGTGGTAATTGTAAAAAAAGTAGACGAGAAAACTCGAAGTAAAACTTCTATAAATGATTTATTAAGAGATTAAAAAATCATGCAAAAAATAAGTGAATTAAAATTAGCTAAAGACTTGATTCGTAAACCAAGTATTACGCCAAAAGATGCTGGGGCAATAAACTTATTAGCTAAAAATTTAAGGTCAATTGGTTTTAATTGTAAAATAATTAATTTTAAAAATGTAAAAAATTTATATGCAAAACTTGGAAGATCTTCTCCTAATTTTTGTTATGCGGGACATACTGATGTAGTTCCCCCAGGAAATATAAAGAATTGGACTACTAATCCATTTAAGCCAATTGTAAAAAATAATAAATTAATTGGAAGAGGTGCAAATGATATGAAAGCCTCCATCGCCTGTTTTGTCGCTGCTGTAAGTAGATTTAAAAATCAAAATAAAAATTTTAAAGGCTCTATAAGTTTACTAATAACTGGAGATGAAGAAGGAATAGCTGTAAATGGAACAAAAAGAGTTGTTAAATATTTAAAAAGAAAAAAAGAAAAAATTAATTTTTGTATAGTAGGCGAACCTACTAATCCAAATAAACTTGGTGAAATGATAAAAATTGGAAGAAGGGGAAGTTTGACTGGTAGACTTACGGTAATAGGTTCACAGGGTCATGTGGCTTATCCCCACAGAGCAAATAATCCTTCAAATACTTTAATTAAAATTTTAAAAAGAATAAAAGATTTAAAACTAGACAAAGGAACAAAGAATTTTCAACCTTCTAATTTAGAGGTAACAAAAATTAATATTGATAATCATGCAGATAATGTAATTCCTGGGTCTGCCGAAGCTGTTTTCAATATAAGATTTAATGATAAACATTCTTCTAGTTCTTTAAAAAGAAAACTAAACAAAATATTTAAAATCGTTACTAAATCTAATAAATCTAAGTTCAAAGTAAGTTTTGAGGTTTCGGGAGAAGCATTTTTAACGAAACCAAATAAAACTACTTATATGATTCAAAATACCATAAAAAAAATCACTGGTATTAAACCAAAATTATCTACTTCTGGTGGAACATCTGATGCAAGATTTATTAAAAATATTTCCCCTTGTTTGGAATTTGGTTTGGTAGGTAAAACGATGCACAAAATAGATGAGAGTGTATCTGTTTCTGATTTAAAAAAATTAACTAAAATATACGAAAATATTTTGGTAAGTTATTTTAAGTGAAAACAGGAATTATTACTACCGACTCATATTTAAAACATAATACAGGTCAGGCCCATCCTGAAAGAGCAGATCGTGTAAAAGTCATAATTGAAAACTTAAAAAAAAATAAAAAATTAATTTGGAAAAAACCATTAAAGTTCGACAATAAATATTTAAAGATTACTCATAAGTCGAATTATATTAATGAAGTAGAAAATTCCTTTCCTAGAGAGGGTTTGCATTTTTTAGACGGTGATACCATTGTGTCCCCAGGTAGTAAACAAGCTGCATCAGATGCTGTTGCATCGATAATAACTGCTATTGATAGTGTACAAAATAAAGAATTTAAAAATGTTTTTTGTCCTGTAAGACCTCCAGGTCACCATGCTGAAAAAGATAAAGCTATGGGTTTTTGTATCTATAATAATGTAGCAGTAGGAGCAAACTATCTTATAGAAAAATACAAACTAAATAAAGTTGCTATAATAGATTTTGATGTTCATCATGGAAATGGAACTCAAGATATTTTTTATGAAAATGAAAAGGTTTTATATATATCAACACATCAATATCCTTTTTATCCTGGAACAGGTGCAAATAATGAAAAAGGCAAACATAATAATATTTTAAATATTCCATTACCAGCTGGTACAAACTCTGAAGAGTATATGAATGCATATGAATATGTTTTAAAAAAACTTAAAGAATTTAAACCAGAATTTTTATTATTTTCAGCAGGATTTGATGCACATCAAGATGATCCTCTTGCACAATTTAAATTAAAATCAAAAGATTTTTACGATATTACAAAAAGAACTTTAGAAGTTATAAACAAAAGTATTAATAATAAAGTTGTTTCAATTTTAGAGGGTGGTTATGATTTAAATGCACTCAAAGAGAGTTCTGAATACCACTTAAATGCTTTATTAGAAAATTAAAGGAAAAATTCAAGAGCTCTGTCAATATTTTACTTTAAACAAATATAATCCATGCGCTGGTGCTGGTGGAGCACACATTGACCTTTTTTTTGATTGGAATGCTCTTTTAAAGTCTTTTAAATTCCATTTTCCTTCTCCTAAATATTTTATAGATCCTACCATTGATCTTACTTGTTGTTGTAGAAAAGACTTTGATTGAAAAGTAAATACTATCTTGTTTTTATTTTTTTTGATCAAAGGTTTCTTTAGAGTTCTTATTGGAGATTTAGCCTGACAGTTTGAAGCTCTAAACGTTGAAAAATTATGTGTTCCTTTTAAAGTTGCAGCACCTTTTTTCATTAATTTTACATCTAGTTTTTTTTTAATATGCCAAGCTTTATTTTTATCTATAGCAAGGGATGAGGGTCTATTAATAATAAAATACTTATAAATTCTTTCTTTGGCACTATGTCTTGCATGAAAATTATTAGATCTTTTATGAATATTTAAAATAGATACAGGATGTTTCTTTAAGAAAAAATTTACCGAATTTATGAAAATACCCCTATTATTTATCTTATTTTTTGTTTTAAAATGTGCTGATTGTTCACTAGCATGAACACCTGAGTCGGTTCGGCCAGATCCTATTACTCTTATATTTTCTTTTAAATATTGTGATAAAGCTGTTTCTAAAACTTCTTGAATCGAGAGACCATTTTTTTGAAATTGCCATCCAACAAAATTTGTACCGAGATATTCAACTCTAATTTGATAAGTCGTCATTATACAATTTTTTCACCTTCGGGAATTTTACTGCCAAGTAGAAATTGATCGGTTGCTTGTCTACTTTTCCCCTCTTTTTGTATTTCAAGTATACTTATTGATTTATCTTTACATGCAATGGTTAAATTATTATCAATGGTTGATCCTTGTAAACCACTCGCATTGGTTATTTTTGCTTTCCACACTTTATATCTTTCGTTTTTATATTTAAACCAAGCTCCAGGGTTTGGATTTAATCCGTTAATTTTTGCTAAAATTATATTTGCATTTTCACTCCATTTTAATTCAGCCTCTTGTTTTGTAATTTTTTTTGCATATGTAGCTTCATCATGATTTTGCTCAACGAAGTTAGCTTTGTTTTTTTCTATTTTTTCAATTGCGTTCATCAAAGATTTTGCACCTAACTGAGAGAGCAACTTTGATAATATTGAAGTATCTATATTTTCATTTAAATTAATTTTGTCTTGATGAATAACAGGCCCTGCATCAAGTTTTTCAACAATTTTCATAATACTTACACCAGTTTCCTTATCTAAATTCATTATAGATCTTTGCATAGGAGCTGCCCCCCTCCACTTAGGTAACAATGAAGCGTGAACATTAATAAACCCAAATTTAGGAATATCTAAAAATCTTTTGGGTATTATTTTGCCATAAGCGACTACTACTGCAATATCTGGTTTTAATAAACTAAAAAATTTAAACTCTTCATCGTTGTCTAGAGTTTTAGGTGTTCTTAAACTTAAAGAGAATTTTTTTGCTAAACTTCCAATTTTTGACTCTATTAATTTCTGACCCCTATTTGCTTTGCTAGCTGGTTGAGAATAAACAGCTATTATCTCATTATTAGAATCTTTTAAAGCTTCTAAAGTAGGAACTGCAAACTCTGGAGTTCCCATAAAAACAATTTTTTTTGACATTAAATTTTTTAATTTAAACTACTACTCTTTCTGTCGCTTTTTTATCTTTTGACACTTTCTTAATAATTATATCTTTTTTAAGTTTTGACAAATAATCAATAAATAAGACACCATTCAAATGATCAATTTCATGTTGAATGCAAGTTGATAGAAGTCCCTCAGCTTTTATTTCTTTAGGATTTCCATCATAGTCTAGAAACTTAACATTACATTTCTCAGGTCTATCAATTTTTGCAAATTGATTTGGTATTGAAAGACATCCTTCTTCATATGTTGATTTTAAATCAGACTTCCAAGTGATTTCTGGATTCACAAAATACATTGGATTTTTCTTTTCAGGATCTTTGGATAAGTCCATAACCACAATTCTTTTTGGAATACCAATTTGTATAGCGGCTAGACCAATTCCGGGTGCATCGTACATTGTGTTCAACATATCATCCATGAGATTTTTGATTTCTTTATTTACCTTTTCTACTGGTAAAGATTTTTCTCTCAAAATAATGTCTGGAATTGTTAAAATTTTTCTTATAGCCATGAGAGTTTATAATACAATTATACTCTCAAAGGTAGAGCGAGATTGAGAATTTGATTTCTTACTTTTTTAATTTTTCCTTTATTTAGTAAATTATTAATAAAATATAAAGTTTCAGGATCTAAATTCTCTATATCGTCGCTTCCTATAATCTCAACAAGTTTTAACATGAATAGACCTATTTGACCGTCATCTATAAGTGATTCCATGCTATTTGGAATTGTCAAATCCTTAGAAAGACTTTTCACATTTAAATCAGATGGTATTGAAATTCCATCTGCAATTAAAGTTTCTAAAAGCATAATATCTTTTATAGAGTAAAAATATTTTTTGTTTCGTTTAATTTTTTTATAAACGCTCACAAGATCCTTATTTACTTTATCTTTTTTTATATCATCTTCAGTAAAAATTTTAATTACTTTGGACCTGTGTAAGACTTTGTCATCAAATTTTATTTTTCCTAGCTC
>Ga0208261_1000459_pt1 | contig 16041 bp, 15 predicted proteins | sample Knorr_S7_td_DCM__FD_185595 | JGI IMG/M metagenome (GOLD analysis project Ga0208261, IMG submission 185595) | Marine microbial communities from Southern Atlantic Ocean transect - Knorr_S7_td_DCM_ad_131m_LV_B (SPAdes) (version 3) | ecosystem: Environmental > Aquatic > Marine > Oceanic | place...
TGGAATTATCAGGAAACAATGCGGATACCCCTGTATATGAAAGTTCCAGGGAAAACCGAAGCCGGAACCAAAACAAATTCTTTAGCGTGCCATGTTGATTTGGCCCGAACCGTTGCCGAGCTCGGCGGCGTAAATCCCAGCGATTACCCCGGACTAGTTGGAGAAAGTCTTTCACCATTCTTTGACGATTTAGATGCCAAGGTACGCGATTACGTGCTTTTCTCCCAACAATGGCCTTGGTACAAAGGGGTAGAGCACACAAGATATGCCAGTGCAGGCATTTTCGATGGTCGCTACAAATACTGTAGATACTATGGCGTTGGCGGGGGCGCCGACGCCGCCGGAGTTCCACTTTCAGGAACGATCCAGTTCGATGTTGACAGCCCATTTGAAGACCATGACCACGAATGGTACGACCTGCAAGAAGATCCCCATGAACTTGTTAACTTAGCCATGGATCGAGGTCGGAGAGAAGAACTCCGTACGAGATTTGATGAGTTGAGGGCAATTGAAGAGGTCGATTACGCCCCAATTGCCTAGGAATCTCGGTATTCGCTGAAAAATATCAATAATTACGGGAATGCGTAATTGCTAATTTGTTCATTTATTTGTTAATTCCCCTTTTCAGTGGCAAACTAATACGATGCTGAACTCCCTGTTCAGTATTCAATTTCTATTACAGAGGGGAAATTACATGAGGAATAGACGTCTATTAAGACTTCTAGCCGTATTGTTTGCTTTCGTTCTTGTCGCCGCAGCTTGTGGTGATGACGATGACAGCTCTTCCAGTAGTGCTTCTGAAGCATCTGCCAGCTCTAGCGAAAGCTCTAGCGAAGCAAGTGACTCAGGATCTGCTGAAGGACTGAATATCGGAACGTTGCTACCTGAGACCGGCGCACTGGCATTTTTGTCTGAGCCGCTTGTCTTGGCAGTTGATATGGCTATACGTGACATTAACGCCGCTGGTGGTGTCAATGGCGCTGACGTTACTTTAACAAAGGGTGATTCGGGTACTGATCCTGATATCGCCAATACTACTGTCGACCGGTTGTTGACTGAGGAAGTAGATGCCATTGTTGGTGCCGCAGCTTCAGGTATTACCGGTTCGGTTATCGAAAAGATTACCTCCAGTAGTACGACACAGTGTTCACCTTCGAACACGGCCGCTGGTTTGGGTACATCTGGTGACGACGGATACTACTTCCGTACCGCACCATCCGATGACCTACAAGCTCCAGCTCTAGCCAACGTGGTACTCGGTGACGGGTACACCAACGTTGCTGTTGTAAGCCGTGCTGATGACTATGGTGTTGGCTTTAACGCCGAGTTTGAACCTGCAGTTGCAGCCGGTGGTGGAACCATCGTTTACAGTGAGCCTTACGCTCCAGAATCCACAAGCTTCGATGATGTGGTAGCTGACGTAATTGCTTCCGGTCCTGACGCTGTCGTAATTGTCGCCTTCGAAGAAGGTGTTCAGTTAATTCAAGCCATGATCGAGCAAGGCGCAGGTCCACAAGACATCCAGCTATACATCACGGATGGTATGGCAACCGGAGAACTTGGTGCGCTTATTGATGAAGCCAACCCAAGTATCGCTTCAGGTATGAAGGGAACGCAGCCAGCTGCTGCTCCTTCAACTGGTGCCGCATTCTTCCCGGGTGCTTTTGCCGAATTTGCTCCAGACGTATCAACGATCTTCTCCGCCCAGTCATATGACTGTGCGATTCTGATCGCTCTTGCTGCTGAAGCCGCAGGATCAAACAATTCTGCTGACATTGCCGCCCAAATGGTTGCGGTAAGCCGTGACGGTGAGAAGTGTTCAACATTCGCTGATTGTAAAGCTCTGCTTGCTGATGGAGCTGACATTGACTACGACGGTGCTTCCGGCGCCATCGATTTCCTCGATGTTGGTGAACCAGGAACAGGTATTTACGAAGTGTATGAATACGACGCTGACGGTGTCCAACAAGTTGTAGAAGAACTAACCTTCGAATCCGGTGCAGCTCCAACACAGGCAGCTCCAGCACCAGAACCAGCAGGTATAGGACCTAACGCTTTGGATTCACCAGTCACAATGTCTACGACATGTGCTCCTTCCATTTCTGCGCTAGTGCAGTGGATAGGTATCGAAGAAGGATTCTACGCTGACAGGAACCTCACACTTGAGTGTGTCCAGATCGGTAGTGGACCTGAAACAGCAGCTGCTCTTGCATCCGGTGCTGCTGACTTTGCAGCAAACATTTACAACAACGTCTTCCCATTGCTTGAAAATGGACTCGAAGTTGTTGTGTTCATGGAAACATTGCAATATAACCTCTTTGATATCATTGTCGATACTGAATTTGCAGAAGCAAATGGCATAACTGAAGGTATGGGCTGGCAAGAAACCATGGAAGCGCTTGACTGCACCAATGTTGGTGTTGTTGCTCGTAATGCTGCAGCTGAGGACCTCGCAAGGATCCTTATTCAGGCCGCAGGACTCGATGAAGAGTGCTTTACCTATGTAGCGGTTGGTTTACAGCCACTTCCAGGTCTTGAATCTGGCGACACGGATTGGACTGTTACATTCGATCCATTCCAGGTTGTCGCTGTTGGGACCGGAGCAGGTATTAACCCATTCTCCGTCCAAAGAGGCGAAGGGCCTCCAGGACTTGATTGGCCAGGACTTGTCTATATGACAGGTAAGGACACATTTGACAGCAAGCAAGCTGAACTCTGTGCCTACAAGTCAGGTACTATTGAAGCCATAGAATTCTTAGCTGATCCAGCTAATGCTGAACGTAATGCAGAAATTGCAAAAACGCGTTTAGCTGAAGCTCTGCATCCGCTAGTACCGGCTCTCATTGAGAAGTACCAAAACGCATTCAGCCTTACAGGCGATATTTCATACGATCAGATTGAAACGATCAGCCAAATTTCACTCGACGTCGGTAAGACGACCCGTTTGTACTCTGGCGATGAAGTAGCTGCGGACCTAAGCTGCGAGTAAAAACGTAGCCGGTTCATAGAAACTGATTCGGGGCCGGTGCTCAGGCACCGGCCCCGAAAAAACTTTTAATTACGATATTTAATACAGGAATCAAAAATTATGACCAATGCTGTCGACATAGAAAACGTCTCCCTAGTGTTTGGTGGTGAAGGTAACAACCCAGTTCTCGCTGTAGACACCATCGATATCGCCATTCCTAAAGGCCAATTTGTTGCCATTGTCGGACCAAGTGGCTGTGGGAAAACAACCGTACTTAACATGCTGGCAGGTTTGATTCCGCCTACAGCCGGATCAGTTAAGCGAAACGGTGAGGAAGTCGATGGGCCAAGCCGCGATGTTGGCTACATGCTCGCACGTTCGGCACTAAGCCCATGGAGAACGGCTATTCGTAATATTGAAATGGGATTACAAATTCACGGAGTCGATAAAGTGACACGGCGAGAACGTGCCCATGAACTTATCTCCCTATTGCATCTCGATGGATTTGAGAGTTCATACCCATCGCAGCTTTCCCAAGGAATGCGCCAACGAGTCGCAATAGCGAGAACACTAGCTATTGACCCAGATTTGTGGCTAATGGATGAACCGTTTGGAGCTCTTGATGCTCAAACCCGACTTACAGTTCAGGGAGAATTTATAAACCTCTGGGAAAGATCAGGGGAAAGTTCAGTTATCTTCGTAACCCACGATCTAGAAGAAGCCGTCTTGCTAGCAGATCGGGTTATTGTAATGACTGCTCGACCTGGTCGAATTAAAAGCGATACGATCATCGATCTACCTCGGCCAAGAGTGATTGACGAGCTCCGCTTTGATGACAAATTCAAAGAAGCTGAGCATAGGATATGGAAGGAACTTCGTGATGAAATCATCTGATACAGCCTCACCTGAACCAAGTAACGACGAAACAGATAATTCTCAAATTTACTCTTCTCAATCAGAAGGTTCTGAATCAGAACGTTTCGATATGTCAAAGATCATCGAAACACCAAGATGGAAACGAATTCTTAAAGCCGTTGACCTTCCAATTCAATTTGTCCGGATAGGTCTTTTCGTCCTAATTATTTGGGCGTGGGAATCACGCTGGATTTTTAAAGGAGGGAGCCCTTTCTCTTTCCTCGGTTGGGACTATCAAGTCTTTCCGGAAATTATTCCCTTATTCCAAGGGGTACCCAGCGAGGCTTGGGATTTTTTACTAGATATTTGGGATGATTCACTGTTCTGGGGTGATTTCTGGGTGACATTACAGGAAGCCATTTATGGTTTTGTTATTGGATCCACTTTGGGATTTACCGTCGGGCTTCTCCTAGGCAGTTTCAGAAGAGCAGCGAAAGTGATGTCTCCCTTTCTTATCTTTGCGAATGCTGTTCCAAAGATCGCACTCGCTCCGATCCTTATTCTCTGGTACGGGGTTGATATAGCATCAAAAGTTGCGTTGGCGACAATAATTGTTTTTTTCATTGTACAAATACCTGTCCAAGCTGCGGTAGCCGGTGTAGATCCGGATCTTGATGTTGTGGCGACTTCCATGGGTGCAACGCAATTCCAAAAATTTAGATTTGTCGTCATCCCAGGTATTCTTGGCCCATTATTTGGATCACTTCGCCTTTCTTCTATCTATTCGATACTCGCCGTTGTGCTCGGAGAATTCATCGTCTCTAAACGAGGTTTAGGCCAGCGGTTACTTTACGAGACAAATAACTTTGGTATGGGCAAAGCAATTGGATTAATTACTATTCTTGCCGGCCTCGCTCTTGTCTTTAATGCCATCATTGGAATGATGGAGCGAAGGTTTCTCAGATGGCAGGACACTGAGGCTCGAGGAAAAGTTGTTTCTCTATAGTCTCAAGTCATTAGCTCAGTCAGGAAAATAAATGGGAAAGCGTGGTAGACCTGCTGGAGTCGACAGCTCAGAAACACGTCAACGCATCCTTGATGCTGCAAGAACCGTATTTTCTATCAAAGGGTACGATGGGGCGTCCGTCCTAAAAATAGCGGAATCGGCTGAACTCGCTCCCAGCGCTATCTATAACCACTATGAAAATAAAGAAACCCTCTATATGGCGGTTTTTGAAGAAACAGCTGATGCGATTTGGGGAAGTGTTTCATCAGCTAGTGAGCAAGGCACGCTCGTTGAAGCTTTCGATCATCTCGTAACATCAAGTCGCAAGATAGCCGACAGGTTTCCCGGCCATTCAGCATTTCTAGCGTCTTTACCCCTTGAAGCTCGGTTCCATCCGGAATTCGAGAAGTTGATGGAACGAAGGGCCGAATTCCAAGATGAAACATTTCAATCTTTAGCTTCACTTGGAACAAGAACAGGAGAATTTCCAGGATTATCTGAGCCCGAACTAAAAGAAGTTATCCGTTGTCTCGTTATGGGATGGTTCTTTGAAAGACACTTCCGACAAGCTGAAATTCCTGGGAGTGGAGAAAGCATCGTAAAATTTGTCAAAGTGATTAGTTCACAGGCAGCACTGCTGTGACCAGTACGAAAAATTTAGCCAAGTGAGTCAAGCATTTTTTAGCCGACAATCAATGACTTAAGCTCTAGCTGATTTACAGATCCCTGCCGTGTTGAAGGACAGTAAGTGGCATCGTTAGATTTGACCGTGATCTTTGAGTACCTGAATCGACCGTGTTCCCATCACAATTCCAAGCTCGCGGACACGCGGGATCGATGGATCATTAATAAGTGGTATTGAGCATGCAATTGCGAAACTATAAATAAGTGAAGATTCATAAACCTCCCTCAAATTTGAGAGACTCATTTTCAGTCCGCACCTTTCCAACTCTTCAGCATAAAAGCGAAGGAGGTCATCTTCTAAGCGTTGTCGGTCTTCGGTCGTCATCGATTGAATCAGAAAATATGTGAAGTCAAACACTGGTGGTGCGATACAGCAACCTTGCCAGTCAATGAGTGAAACAGATTGACCATCCGGCGAAAACAGTAGATTATCTGCCCTCAAATCACTATGGATAAAAGTAGAAGGGAACTCTGCAGTACGACATAGCATTTCGTCCATTTCTTTAGCTAGATCGTCACCTGTTTTAGTAATGGATGAGAGTGAAATTTCCCCTTCGAGCATCGCTGCTAATTGTCCCCAGCCGTTTCGTGTAATCGTCGTTAGATTGGTTCGCCTTCGTTGGTCATCTAGTCGAGGCAGCCAGCTAATTGTTTCCAATTTGGGGTTATTCCACCAATACGCATGCAATTTTGCCATTTCAGTGATCACAAGCCGAGCTTGCTTTTCAGATAAACCAACTATTTGATCTACTGAAGTGTCCGCAGGAATCATCTCCTGCAATAAAAGAAACTCAGCCGTCTGGTCGTTGTACCATCCTGCAATAAATTCAGGAACATTAACAGGTGCGGATGAAAGGAGCTCATCGTAGCTACGGAGTTCGCGTTCATGAGTGTCTCCTCGTTTCGCAAGAGCTAAAGTCTCTTCACGGATAGCAGCGAATTTTGCAACAAGCGTCAACGGTTCTCTGGAGTCATCATGAAAAGAAATGTCAAGTTTAAAGATTTCTCCGAGCATTCCCCGATCTTCTCCTATGCGGTCAGCGTGAAACTCGGAAACTTCTTCTCCAAGTGCATCACTAAGAAAAGATTCGGTCAGTTCCCCAATAGATATTGGGAAAGGTGGAGGATTGATCACGCTTTGCCCTGAAGAGAAACGAATTCTTCTCTTTCAGCTTCACGGAGACGCTCATACCATTCTCGTATTTCTGCTCGCCGATTTCGGTCCATAGCAAGGTTAACTAACTCATGGGGATCCTCATGAAGGTCATAGAATTCATGCTCTTGATCATCAAAATGAGCATCTTCTGTAAAGATCTTCGGCCCTTCAATAGGAGTGCCGCGCGTAGTGCTTGACCCTCCAACACCGTAATATCGGCAGTATTTATAGCGGCCGTCAAAAATTCCCCTACTTGCATACCTCGTATTCAGCAGGCCGTCATACCATGCCCAGTCTTGGGCAAATAGGACATAGTCCCTACCGTTAAGCGACGGGTTTTGCCAAAGGGGGAGCATCGACCGGCCAGGTAGATCAGCTTCATCCGGATTAATCCCACCAAGTTCACAGATAGTGGCCGCGAGATCGACAGGGTTCATCATCGCATCAGTAACGGATCCTGGAGAAGTAATGCCTGGTGCGACCACGTACAACGGTATTCGCATAGTCTCCTCATAATTCCATGGGCCTTTTGAACGCAGGCCATGAGAGCCACACTGGTCACCATGATCAGCAGTGAAAATAACGACGGTATTATCCCACGCGTCGGTTTCATCCAACGCATTAAGGATCAAGGACAAGCTCTCATCGCTCATCTGATGCAGTTTGAGATAATAATCGAGCAGTCGAAGCCATTTCGGCCTATCAGCTGGATCTAACCATCCATTTGATCTCGACATTTCATGCATAAATCTTCTATGGACATCAGGCTTAGAATGCAGGTCGTCGTCGAAATTCTCTGGAAGTTCCGTCATCCACTCTTCATAAGGAAGATTAAAAGCAGGAAGTGGGTCTTCTCGCCCCCAGTCGTAGGTCGCATATCGCTCTTTTAATGCGTTGACCTTTTCAGCGTTTTCTTCCTGATACCAGGGTTGATCCATGGGGAACCACATGATGTCATGCGGATTAACGAGACCCACTGACAAGAACCATGGGTTTGACTCGTCCTTCCTGTCCTCTATCCACTTGGCAGCGGAACGTGCAATTGGTTCATCAAATTCGACGCCGCTTCCAGCTTGTCCCCAAAATGCTTTATCATTCCCTTCCCAGTCGCTAAATCCATACGCGTCCATGTCAGGAAAGGCAACTGGGGCAAGGTGCCATTTTCCCTTGTAGCCCGTGTAATAGCCCTTCGAACGGAAAAGCTTCCCGAGCGTTTGGGCATCCGTGGATAGTTCCCCATTTGCTGGCATTATGCAGTTTTCTAGAACCCCATGAACCGGAAGGTATTGGCCCGTAAATAAGGTTCCGCGGCTTGGCGAACAAGGGGATGTATGCGTGTAATACTTTGTAAATTCCAAGCCTTGGTCTATGAGGCGTTGTCTGGCTGGTAACGAGAAACCCTCAGGAATCCAATCCCTTTGGCGTTCTTGATCTGCGACTATTAGAAGAATATTTGGTGCGTTCATTTAATAAAATTAGCACGATAGGAAGTCTGATATGTAATCCATAGATTTCATAGAATATGTTTTTAACTAGTCGTCGGGTTGTGCCTGTCGATCTGACGAAATGAGCTGTACCGTCTAAAATTTCAAAACTGGACAATCCAAAAGGAGTTCCGGAATGCTTGTCCCATTAACCGTCAAAGATCATATAGACCGGGCTCGTCTCGTTTACGGCACGCGTATCGGAATCATTGATGAGCCGAATCAGCTGGCGCAACCTCTTCCAGATCTCACGTATGGTGAGTTCGCTAGTCGGGCTAAGGCAATGGCTAAGGGGTTTGAACAAATGGGTGTTCCGATCGGTGGCCGCGTTGGCCTTGTATCTCAAAACGCGTCGCGGATGCTTACTTTTCTATTTGGGACAGCCGCTTGGGGAAGAGTCGGTGTGCCGATTAATTTTCGTTTAAACCTTGAGGAAATTCAATACATTGTTGACCATTCAGGTGCGGAAGTTTTACTTGTTGACCCAGAGTTAGCTGACACTTTAAAGGGCATATCGGTAAAGAAGTTGATTGTTCTGGGTTCCGATACTGACAGTGAGATTTTTGTATCTGGGGAACCTGAAGCGTGGGAGGAGGATGAAAACGCTACCGCAACGATTAACTACACCAGTGGAACGACGGCTAGACCTAAAGGTGTCGAAATGACCCACCGGATGCTGTGGACAAACGCAGCGATCTTTGGGTGGCAGGCGGGAGTGAATGACCGTGATGTGTATCTGCATACATTGCCGATGTTTCATTGCAATGGGTGGGGGATGCCATTTTCGCTAACTGCGATGGGAGTTCCTCAAGTTGTTTTGCGAAAAGTCGACGGTGGGGAAATCCTCCAACGAGTTAAGAAGCATGGCGTGACACTGATGTGCGGCGCTCCCGCTGTTGTAGCTGCGATACTTGACGCCGCTGCGACATGGGAAGGGGAGATACCTGGGACAGGGAAGACAAGAATTGTTGTCGCTGGCGCCCCACCACCTACTTCAATCATTGAACAAGTCGAAACTGTTTTAGGTTGGGAGTTCATTCAGATCTACGGCCTTACCGAGACAGCTCCTCTTTTAACGATGTCGCGAGGGAGAACAGAATGGGACCAGCTTCCCAGTGGAGAACGGGCACAGTTGCTTGGTCGTGCTGGTGCGCCAGCTTTGGGTGTGAAGATAAAGGTTACTGATGAAGGTGAGATCCTCGCCCGATCGAATCATGTCTTAAAGGGCTATTGGGATCAACCTGAAGCGACTAATGATGCTATCCGCTCCGGGTGGTTCCATACTGGTGATGGCGGATATGTAGATGATGAAAACTACGTATCTATAGCGGATAGAAAAAAGGATGTCATTATCTCAGGTGGCGAGAATGTTTCTTCTATCGAAGTCGAAGACGTTCTCTTCTCGCATGAGGTCGTAACCGAAGTTGCTGTCATCGGCGTTCCCGATGACAAATGGGGAGAAACCGTAAAGGCACTCGTCGTCGTTGACAGCGAAATAACTGAGCAAGACCTTATCGATTACTGCCGGGAGAAATTAGCTCATTACAAATGCCCAACATCGATTGAATTCCGGGATGAACTTGCAAGAACGGCGACCGGCAAACTGCAAAAGTACAAGCTACGCGCTCCATATTGGGAGGGCCAAGAAAAACAGATTAATTAGTGCAGCGACCTAAACAAAGGAGGGATTTATGGGTGGTGAAGCATACGACGTGATCAAACAATTCTGGTCCAATCAGGATTCAGGGGATTACACACGAACAGCACATATGTTTTCTGAAGATGCGGTTTTCGATGACCCGATTTTTGGGACTTTCAACGGAAGATCCGAAATATCTCAATTCCTAGAGAAGATGAATACGGTCGTGGGTTCGATCAATGGCAAATTTCGTCTCGAAGAACTTGCAGGAGATGATCACACAGCTTGGGCACAATGGTCTTTCACCTCAGACGATGGACCCCGAGAGGGCGTTGGTGTCTACCGCGTCAAAGATGGATACATCACCTACTACAGGGATTACATGAACGAGGCAGAGAGTTCCTAACTCTGATTATTAGAGAGGATCTCTTCTCCAATTATGGGGCCGGACTTTAAGCTAAAGAGTCCTCCGAGAAGAACGGCGATGATCGCACTTGAGTAAAGGATCGCTGATAGCGATGTTATCTCTATCAGCGGACCTGCAATCAAATTCCCGAAAGGGACCGTTCCTCCGAAGGAAAGCACCCAGATAGCGGCAATCCTTCCGCGTATGTTCTCATCCACGTGCTCCTGCCAGTACGTGCTGAGCGTTGTCGGCAGAATAAGGTAACACAAGCCAACCAAGAAAATAGCAAAGTATCCGGTGTTAATAGATCGAATGGAAACAAGCCATGCAAGTGTTGCCCCAAATGACACGAGCGAAAATCTGATCAGCAGATCTCTTCGTGCTTGTAACAGGACGGTGCCGACGAGAAGAGCGCCGAAAAGCGCGCCAAAGCCAAAAGTTGCATAAAACCATCCATATTGTGTGCTTTTGGCGTCAATACCCATATTCACTTCAGCGATAGCTGGAAGTTGGCCGATAAAAGGAAGGCAAAAGAACGAAAATAACGACATCAAGATTAGAGGACTTCCAACCTGGGGGGCGCGCCTGGCGATTCTAAATCCGCCAAGAAGGCGATCACCCAGATTTTTCGGTTCGGCTGTTGTCTGAGGAATTTGGGTAAAGACTATTGCTGCCAAGACGAAGAGGTATGTTGCGGCGTTTAATCCAAAAACCTCTGCAAATCCGAAACGGCTCGTCAACCATCCGCCCAAAGCAGGTCCGATAACTCGGGCGCCATTCATCGACATCGAATTCAAAGCCACAGCTGCTTGGAGATTATTTCGTCCGGCAAGTTCAGGGATAACTGAGGTGAAAGTCGGGGCGTAAATTCCTTGGCCCAGACCGATGATAAAAACCAAAACCAGAAGCGTTGTTTGCCCGATCTCACCATCTGCAACATTTACCGTCAGAACCACCGTCCACGCTAATTGCCAAATCTGGGAGAGGAAAAGAATGTTACGCCTGTTTCCTGTATCGGCAAGCGACCCTCCCAGAAGACTCAGGAGGGCAAGTGGGCCTAGATTCGCAAAGATAATTGCCCCGAGGTATTCACTTGAGCCGCTTATCTCCCATGCAAGAACACCGAGCGCTGTTGTCTGCATCCACCGCCCAATTCCCGATAGAAATGACCCGATATAGAGCCGTCTGAAGGGGGTGACAGCTAGCGCTTCACGAGTAGTCCCACGTTTAGGTCGTTCAGGCATAAGTACCAACCGTAGCGATACATAAGGCTTCGATTACGAACCCTATGCGATTTCAGTTGTGATTTCTGCCACAAATGCTCAGAAGATCGTATACCCGCCATCCAAACACACCTGTTGGCCGGTGTGAAAAGTTTGAGATGGGTCTGCAAGGAAGGCCCCAACTTCTCTAAATTCGCTAGGGTCCGCCCATCGCCGAACAGGGGTTCTGCGCGTCGTCACTTCACGGAAACGGTCATTCTCAAATGCCGGAGTTGCAAGTTCCGTTACTGTCCATCCAGGTAAGAGACTATTGACCCTAATCTGATGGCGGGCCAAAGCAACAGCGAGCGCCCTGACGAGCCCGGTTACACCTGTCTTCGCGGTTCCGTATGCCTCATTGCCTCCAGCTCCATGGACTGCCGACGTTGACGATACGGCGACAAGACTACCGCCCGTTCCCTGATCGATAAGATGACGTGCCGCCTCACGCAACGTTAAAAACACTCCGTCAAGATTAACGGCCATAATTTTCCGCCATTCTTCAAGACTCACGTCCACAAACGGGGTTCCAGTACCTCCGCGTCCAGCGTTTGCGAACAACCCGTCAATCCTCCCAAATACACTGAGCGTTTCCTGCATACACCGCTGGACATCATCTTCGGAACTGACATCACAAGTAAACGCATGGGACTCAGCGCCCCTTTTCTGCAAAGTACTTACTGCGGCTTCACTTTTTTCCGTATTTCGAGCCCATATCGCGACAGAGCCACCCGCATCAGCGATCCCTTCAGCGAGTCCAAGGCCGATACCACCATTCCCACCAGTAATAATGAACACTTTTCCAGATAAATCAGGCATCAGCGCCTCCTTATAGTAGTGACGCGACTGATTCAGCGATGAAAGTCACGTGATCTAGGTCATCCTCATCAAGTACTTGAAGGTATATGCGTGCCGCGCCGGCCTCCTGAAATGCCAGTATTCGGCTGACCGCCTCTTCAGGCATCCCTGCGACACCATTTTCTCTGAGTTCGGTTGGGGAACGACCAATTCGCTCAGCACGTTTTGAAAACTCTTGCTCTGAATCGGAGACGCATACCACCTGAGCAACAGAGAAAATAATGCTCTCAGGGTCACGGCCAATAGATTCACATGCTTGGGATACGCGCCCAACTTGTTCCTTGAAAGCATTCGGTGATCTGAACGGTAGATTAAATTCATCAGCAAATCGGGCAGCCAAATTCGGCGTTCGTTTAGGGCCACCGCCACCAATAATGATTGGGATGCCGGGGTTCTGGACTGCTTTGGGGAGAGCCGGGCAATCTTTCAAAGATACGGTCATTCCCTCAAAATCAAACGATTCCTCCGCAGGTGTATCACGGAAAAGACGGAGGATTTCAAGTTGGTCTTCCATGCGGTCAAATCGTGTTTTTAATGCGGGGAATTCTATTCCCAACGCCTCATGTTCTCGGTCAAACCATCCCGCGCCGATTCCAAGCTCTAGGCGGCCCTGCGACATTTGATCAATTTCAGCGCTCATGACAGCTAGTCGCCCAGGATTCCTGAACGTCGATGCGCAGACAAGTGTTCCGAGTCGTATTTCGTTTGTGTCGCGCGCTAAACCAGCAAGCGTCGTTAACGCATCAGTTGGGCCCATTCTTGCATCAGCGTCACCCATCACGTGATAGTGGTCACTGACGAAGAAGCCATCAAATCCCAAATTTTCAGTATGGGTCGCGAGTGTAGAGAGTCTTTGGTAACCAGCTCCTTGCTGTGGTTCGGTGAAAATACGAATCTTCATGAGCGGAGTCAGTCTCAGAAAGTGCTAGTTATCAGGATTAAATGCTGCTTCTAAAGCGGCGGTTTGATCGGCAGCCCATCGCATAGAAAGAGGGGACTCTGCGACAAAGCCGTTACTTCCATGAAAGGCCCCAGGGTAGACATGAAGCTCTACGGGAACGCCTGCTTGGGATAAGCGTTGGGCGTACTCAATGTCTTCGTCTACGAAAATATCCAGCGTTCCCACGTTGATATATGCAGGAGGAAGACCAGAGAGGTCGCTGGCAGTACTAGGAGAGGCATATGGTGTTACCTCGGCACCACCAAGATATGCCTTCCAAGCAGCTATATTTGCTTCCCTATTCCATACACGTGTATCTGACGTGCCGAAACTACTTGGGGTTTCGTTTCGGTGATCAAGCATTGGGAAGACCAGAAGTTGGAGGATCAAATTAGGGCCACCGTTATCTCTCGCCATTAGGGCCGTTCCAGCTGCAAGGCCACCGCCAGCTGAAGCGCCGCCGATAGCGATCCGTTCAGCCGATACTCCTAACCTGCTAGCGTTTTCACTAAACCATTTCAGCGAAGCGTAACAGTCATGTAACTGGGCGGGGCAAGGATCTTCAGGGGCCAGGCGGTAATCAACTGAAACCACTACACATTGATGTGTTTGAGCCATGGGGGTGCATACGTCGTCGTCCCAATCAGCAGTACCAAGTACCATTCCGCCACCATGAATCCATAAGATCCCAGGAGCTTCAGAAGGAAGCGATGTGGGTTTGTAGACTTTCACGCGCACGTCAGGGTCACCGTTGAGGCCTGGAACCTGTACTTCTTCTATAGACACATCTGCAGGCTGTTCAAAAGCTGGCATTTGAGAAAAGAGCTCCTCAATGCCCTCTCTTGTCGCTGAAATATCTGTCAGGTCCAATAATTTCTCTGGAAGCACGCTTAGGACTGCGCTGTGCATTTCATCTAGTTCAGTTTCAAAATCAAAAGTTCTTCCTGTCATGACTTCTCCTTGTTCTCTAGGAATCATACGCATCATGCAGGATTCCGTCTAAATCAAAAACTAAAAGTAGCTGAAGGCAGGATTAGAGGCAGTCGTAATTAACCCGCTAGGGATTCGCGGCCTTTTTCTCGTGCTAAAGCCATGATCGAATGGTCGCCCTTTCTCCAAAGCACAGTGAGTTTTACACCGGTGAGAAGCCAACCGGTAGGGGACAGGTCGCTTCGGACAAGGGAGTCGTCATAGAATCCACCCAGAGTAAACCAAGAGTTGTCTTTATCTGGCTCATACACATGGTGGGCTTGCATGTACATTCGGCACGTAGCAGAATCCCCATCAATCACCGCGAGGGGATTCGTCATCGTATGTTGTGTCGCCGCTAATCCCACAAAGAGAGGCTGCACACGCCTGACCCATTGGTCGCCTGCTAACAAACTTGGTTCAACAACAGATGACCCTTCATAGGAAGAAAAATCGATCTCTACCTGGTCAGCGAATATTGACCTGTATAGATCGAAATCTTTGGTGTCTATCCCCAAAGCGTAATGATAGATAGTTTCAGCGACCGCTAATTTATCCTCTGCGAGTGAAGCATCATGTGTCATGGTCGTTCTCCAAAATCAGGACCTTCTTTTCTTGTTCGTTTCAATTCCCAAAACCCCGGTGTAGTAGTCAGAGTCACTACACTATCCCACATTTTGAGGCTCTCTTCTTGTTCAAGTACTCGGGTGATGACAGGGCCAAATATCCCGACTTTTTCTCCTTGGCTATCTGTAAAGGCGATGATAGGCGTTCCGATGTCATCACCAGCTAGATCAATGCCCTCATCCATGCGGGTACGAATTTCTTCATCAAATGAGGGATCCTCATATGCCGCGAGGTGGCGGTCATTGACTCCGACTGCATCGAGCACTTCGTTAAGGTCAAAGTTAAGGAAATCTCTGTCGTGGTGGATTCTGCGCCCTAATTCCCAATAATAACGTTGGACAGCCTCGTGTTCCTCGGTTTCGCGGATGGATTCCATCACGCGCAATAAGTTATGGGAACGCACATACCAGGGGTAGCGGTTGCTGTCCTTATCAGGATTGTTTTTGAAGTAGAGGCTTATTGGCTGCCACGTGATCGTTAAATCACGATGAGGCTGTACTCCGTCAACGACCCACCTGGCCGTAACCCAACACCACGGTCATATCGGGTCAACCCAGAATTCTATCTCCACCGTATTCCTCGCTTACCAAATAAATGTCATGGCCGGACAAGTACTTTCGTATGTTCTGATTGGCCTGTAGCTAGTTCGGCAAATGTCTCAGCGATATCTGCTAGGTCTATGGTTCCGGAGTGTAAAGCGTCTAAATCTATTCTGCCGTCGCTCACATATCCCATCGTCATTTCAAATTCCTCGTGGGTGTATCCGAGGGCAGCAGAAACTGTGATTTCCTTGTTGAGCCATTCTCGTGGTCTCATTGGAGCATCCCCCATTGCCAGCCCTATTAAGGAAACTCTCCCTCCTCTTCGGGCTAAATCAACGGCGGATTGAACAGTCGCCGGGATTCCTGCGCATTCGTACACGACGTCTCCACCTAGGCCACCGGTATGTTCGGCGACGAAGTCTCTTGCGTCACTAGGGTCAATGCTGTGATGGGCTCCAAGGGTTAAGGCTAGATTCCTTCGAGTTTCATTTGGCTCTACGACGATAGTTGTGCCGGCTCCGGCGGCGAGAACCCATTGTAAGGCACTTAGTCCAATTGGTCCGGCACCTTGTATCACCGCTACGTCACCTAATCGTGGGGCAGTGGCGCGTACAGCATGAAAACAAATAGCTGCGGGTTCAATCT
>Ga0208261_1000460_pt1 | contig 16018 bp, 17 predicted proteins | sample Knorr_S7_td_DCM__FD_185595 | JGI IMG/M metagenome (GOLD analysis project Ga0208261, IMG submission 185595) | Marine microbial communities from Southern Atlantic Ocean transect - Knorr_S7_td_DCM_ad_131m_LV_B (SPAdes) (version 3) | ecosystem: Environmental > Aquatic > Marine > Oceanic | place...
CGCTGGAGCTGGAGGCGATGGTAGAACTTCCTTCTTAAGGCAAAAATTCAGAGCAAGCATGGGCCCTGATGGAGGAAATGGTGGTAAAGGTGGGGATTTAAAAATAATCGCTGATTCTTCAGTGTTCGATTTGTATAAATTCAAAAAAAGAAAACCCTTCAAGTCTGAAGATGGTAGACCTGGTGGAAAAAACAACAAAAGTGGAAAAAATGGAAAAACACTAACTTTAAAGGTTCCTGTTGGAACAATCATCAAAGATGAAAATGAAAAAATAATAAAGGAATTAAGCAGCCATGGTCAAGAGTTCAATCTGAAAGGAGGCCGTGGAGGCAAAGGCAATAGGTCTTTTGCAAGTTCTGTCAACAGATCTCCAAGAAAACACACTAAGGGAAAAACAGGTGAGGAGAAAAGTTTAAAGATGAATTACTTTATACCTTGCGATACTGCAGTCATCTCAAATGATGTTCTCTGTTTAAAAATTCATGAAAAGCTTACAGGAAGAAAATATGAAAATATAATGCCGAATTACCCAATAATAGGAGTTAAAGTAAACAAACTAAAAGAAAACGAAAAAATACTATTAATACCAAACTTTAATCAAGAAAAAAACTGGCTACATCATATGAAAAATGCAAAGAATATTGTTTTTATTGGCTCATTTGAAGATCAAGAATTTGAAGAAATTCAAAAAGAGATCCCAGAGGGATCAAAAATATATACTTATGGATTGTCAAAAATACCAATCCTTGCAAAAAACATTCCCGAAACCAAACAATGGCCAAATTAAAACCATTAATCTTTGGAGGGTCTTTTGACCCGTTCCATAACGGTCATCTACATTTAATTAAATCAGCAGAGGAAAAAAAATATAACCCTATATATCTAATCCCTACATTTAAATCACCAGTGGGTAAAAAACTTTATGCATCTTATGAAAAACGAATACAGCTGTGCAAGCTAGGAACGTCAGGGATGAAAAATGTAGAAGTTTCTGATTTTGAAGGCAGGTCAAAAAAAACTTGCTATGCTATTGATCAAATTAAATTTATAAAAAAAATACATAAAAATCAAAAAATATCATTACTGATTGGTGATGACAACTTAAAAGAAATTCAAAAATGGAAAAACTACAAAGAATTAATTAAGAGCTGTACTATAGTTATAGCAACAAGAATGGATTCAAAAACAGAAAAAGAAAATACTCTTCTTGGAAACAAAATTATTAAAATATCATCATCGGAAATAAGAAATAAAATTAAACTTAAAGAATCAATTGACTTTATGGTGCCAAGAAAAATAAAAGAAAAAATAAAAATAGAAAATCTTTATGATAGTTAGAAAATATTTAAATTTAACATTCTCAAGTATGTTTTTTGCTATACTTGCTTTTTTAACTCTTTCATATTTTGAACTTCCAGAAAGCTTTAAGAAGCACAAACAACAAAGATCTGAAACGGTTCTGATTGTTGGGTTAGATCAATCAAAAGAGGACATAAACCCTGACACTATTCTTTTAACAGCATTACCTGAAGAAGGCGGCTCTCCAAAAATACTTTCAATACCTAGAGACACATTGGTTGAAACTGAAAATGGAACAAGAAGAATCAATCATAGTTGGCATGAAAACGGCAATATAACAGGTTTAAGAGGAGCCCTACAATCATTGGCAAAAATCCCAGTAGATAAATATTTAGTTATTAATTTTAAAAATCTGGAACAGCTAATAGATGATTTAGGAGGGGTAAAGATACATATAGAAAAAGAAATGAAATATGAAGATAGATCTCAAGATCTATTGATTGATTTCTCCGCTGGAATACATAATCTAAATGGGCGTGAATCTTTACTTTATGCAAGATTCAGAAATGATGCATTGGGGGATATAGGACGAATACAAAGGCAACAAAAACTAGCCCACGCAATTTTAAAAAAATTTCATAAAACAGCAACTCTGAAAAAAATATTTATAATAAAAAAATTCTTAAAAAATATTGAAACTAATTTAAAAATTGAAGAAGTTTTAGTTTTAGGCATTAGAACGCGTGGCGAAGCCCCATCAACAGAAATACTTCCAGGTAAATTCATGGGACCCTATTGGTCCCCTGAAATGGATGAATTAAACCAATGGGTTGCAAAAAATATAAATCAATAAATATGACAAAAAATACTGATCCAAAAAAAATAAGCCTTATGTTGGTTGAAGAACTTGCTGAAGAGGTAAAGCTAATCAATGTTGAAGAAAAAATAACATGGACAAAAAATTTTATAATCGCTACAGCCCAAAATAAAACACACTTAAGAACATTAAGAGACAATGCAAAAATATGGTTAAAGAAAAACGGACTCGAAGGAGTGATTCCTGAAGGATCTGAAGCAGAGTCAGAATGGTCTCTATTAGATTTAGGAGACACAATAATTCACCTTATGACTCCAGCAGCAAGAGATTATTGGGATATAGACGGATTGCTAGAAGGGTGTTTGATAGTTTACGAATCTTGAAAGGGGCTGTGGCGCAGTGGTAGCGCACTTGTATGGCATACAAGGGGTCGAGGGTTCGAATCCCTCCAGCTCCATTTTCAATTAAACTAACATTCGATGAAAATTAAAAATTTTACTTTTATTTTTTTTCTTGCAGGCTTTTTAACACTTCCCTCTTATGGGAGCAATGTAACCTATAAAGCTGAAGAATCAATTAAGGATGTTGCTTATTTTCCTATAGGTAATGTTGTTTCTTCTGGAAAGCTGAAATCAAACTCTATATTTGTTTCAATGCTCAAAAGAGATTTCAACAGCATAACAGCAGAAAACCAAATGAAAATGGCAAATATGTTCAAAGCTCCAGGAGTTTACGACTTTAAAGACGGTGATGAAATTGTTAAATTTGCGAAAGAGAATAATTTTCGCGTCTTTGGACACGCCTTAATTTGGCATAGCTCAATTCCAAAATGGCTAAAAAATTACAAAGGAACTAATGAAGACTTTGAGAGCCTTATAAAAAAATATATACAGGATACAGTTTCTCACTTTGCAAAAGAAAAAATAACAATTGAAGGCAAAAAGGTTTCAATCGTAGAGGGTTGGGACGTAGTCAACGAAGCTTTTACAACAGGAGCAGAAAATAGCATATTTAGAAAAAAAATGGGTGAAAATTATGTGGAAAAGTGTTTTAAATGGGCAAGAGAGGCAGACCCAGAAGTAAAACTTTTTTACAACGACTACAACCTCGAAAGCTATCCAGAAAAAATTCAAAAAGTGCAAAAAATGATCAAAAACTTTCAAGACAAAAATATTCCAATTGATGGAATAGGTTTTCAGATGCATATAGATCATCTAAATCCAAAAAGAGAGATTATTGAAAATAATCTAAAAAAAATTATCGACTCAGGTCTATTGATTCATTTTTCAGAAATCGACATAACAGTCAATAGGGAAAAATTATTTCAAAAACTTAATTACGAAAAAGCATTAATTCAGGAAGAAAAATATAAAGAAATAGCTGAAATATACATGTCTGTCCCAAAAAATCAACAATTTGGAATTACATTTTGGGGAATGAGGGACAATGACAGTTGGTTGTTAAATTTTCATAACAACAAATATGAATACCCCTCTTTGTACACTTCAAATTATGAATTCAAAATTTCCCACAGAGGTTTTATAAAAGGGCTTAAGGGTAATTAGTTTTTTAAAAAATCATTCATGCGTTCAAAATGTAGTAAGATAGTCTGGTTATGAAAATAAAAGGTATTAGACTTTTTTTCTTGGTGCCTGCTATGCTTTTAGTTGCTTCGTCAATGTCAACAAAAGCTGACTTTATTAAGCTTTCCTATGATCCCCCTATTCCAATGTACCCAACCCCACATAGATACATTATTCAGGCTGGATCCAGTGGTCAAATATGGGCTCCAGGTGAATTTGAAAGCCTAGAAGGCTTTACAAGGGCAGTTCTTTCCGAGAGCCATGAAAGCGAAGAGTTCAATTTGACATGGTCAAAAATAAGATTTGATGACTACTCTTATCAAAGACAGGAATTTGAAATTTCTGGTGGTGTCGGTGGTGATGGCGGCGGCGATGATGGCGGCGGCGATGATGGCGGCGGCGATGATGGTGATGACGGTGGAAATGAAGGTCGGAGTGCAGATTTGAGAATGGGTATGGGAGTTGGTGGAGGAGGAGACTCTGGAGGCTCTGGAGATACAAAAATTGAAGATTCAGTGATTGATTTACTTCAAGAAGAACACACACTGATAAGAAACAAAAATGGTGAAGTTTTAACGAGTCAAGGAATTCCTTTAGAACTTGTCCAAAATGAAAGAGAAAGAGCTAATGTTTCACTTCAACAAATAATGGAATATTTTCATATATTGAGATTTCCTGACAGATCAGTTCAATTAGGTGAAACTTGGGTTAGGCCTGTGTACCTCACAATTCCTGGCCTAAGAACACTTCAAAAAATAGACATTGAATACAGGCTTCCAATTAGAGATGTTAGATATGTTCAAGGTATTGTTTCTGGCGGGACAATGTTAAGCCTTCCAAACCTTAAAGCATACAGGCTGGAACCTTCAATTGTTATTGACATGTTTGGATTTGCCAGATTTGATGGCAATGAAGTAAGCGAAAAGAACGATTGGAGAATTGATAGGAATTTTATTGGAACACTTGAACTAAGTGGAAGGGCATACATTAATCCTGAAACAGATAAGATCATCGATGTGCTTGTAACTCTTGAAAACAATATGAAAGTTTATGAAAACCAAATTCCAACAGGAGAAACAAAAGCATATAGGCAAGCTCAAGAAAGAAGAGAAATAATTCAACAAGGTCTTCAAATATTAATATGTGAAGAAACTGCTCAACTAGGTTTTGGTTCTGCCGCTGGAAACCCTGCAGCAGCAGGTTTAAGCTTCTCTGTTTGCCCTGTGGGACATCAACAGGCAGGTTTTTAATTTTGGATAGCCCAGTTAGTTCTGGAAAATATGAAAAAAAATCCAATTTCATTTGGGATGAATACAACGGCGGAGTCGAATACAGACAAAGAAAATGTCCGGAATGCAATGAGGAATACCTTGCACCCTACAAGCATGGCAAATGCATGCAGAGAGTTCATCCAAACTTGAAAGAAATTCTTGAAAAAAGAAAACAGAATTTACCAGGAATAAAATAGCCCTCGTAGCTCAACTGGCAGAGCGACGGCCTTCTAAGCCGTAGGTTGGGAGTTCAAGTCTCTCCGAGGGTGATTTCAACACTTACGTGGAGGCATTTTGAAAAAATACTTAGAAGCTTACAAAGATGCACCTCAATGGTTTAATACTCTTTTAATGTCATGGGCAATATTTGGTCTTAATTTTGGGATCACTAGAGTTTCTTACAACCTTTATCTAAAAAGTCTTGGCTTTAATGAAAAACTAGCTGGCTATGCTGCTGCCGCTGCCTCAATTGGCTCAATGCTTGTCGCATACAAAATAGGAAAATGGATGGATAAAAATGGTGTTGGAAAAATGATAAGCATCGGCTTACCCTTGCTTGGTATATTTGTTATAGCTAAAGGTTTTTCAACAACTCAAACAACCATAATTGCATCATCATTTTTTGCAGGAATGATTTTTCGTCCTCTTCTGCATGCATTTGAACCTCTATTGGCCATTGGCAAAGAGAAATATGCAAATTACAGATACACCTTAGGATTTGTTGTCGGTGGAATTTTTCAAACAGCTGGATCTTTCTTAGGTGGAGTTATACCTTTACTGATTGATGAAAAAGGAAATAAAGAAAGTTTTCAAACCATGTATTTAATTTTAGGAATCATTACTATTCTTTCATATTCAATACTAAAAAAATTAAAAAATGTACACCATTCAAAAAAGAAAGAAAAATCAAATACAAAATTCAAAGAACTTTTAAAGGTCAATAATGGACTTATTGCTAAATATTGGTTATACCACGCTCCTTTGGCATTGGGGGCAGGTATGTCAATCCCCTTTATGAATCTATATCTTTCAAACCAAATAGGACTTAGCAATGACCAAATAGGAAATGCTTTTTCAATACAAGAATTTATGCTTGTTGTTGGTTACTTTATCGCGCCTATCCTAGCCAAAAAAACTCAATCAACAATAACAATTGCAATACTTAACTTTCTTTCAATTCCCTTCTTGGTGATTTTGGCTTTTACAACCAATCCAACAATTGCAATATTTTCTTTCGTTGCAAGAGCAACTCTCATCAATGCAACACATCCTCTCGGGTCAAGACTTTTAATGGAGATAACACCGCAAGAGCATAGAAGCAAGTCTTTAGCAGTGGTTGGAATAATATGGGCTTTGGGATGGACTATAGGGCCACCAATAAGCGGTGTGTGGATAGATACTAATCAAAGTTACAGAGAACCTTTTCTCTTCACATCATTTTTGTATCTTGTGTCTACATTAACTTATTATGTATTTTTTAGAAAAATAAAATTCTCAGAAGAGGAAGCTATTCAGTAGAAGCTTCCTTTTTCCCTTGTATAGCTATCTCGATTGAAACCCAGGGGAGAGTCGCGCATTTAACCCTAACAGGAAATTTAGAAACACCTTCTAAAACAATCAGTTCGCCTAAATCATCTTTTTCAGAATCATCCAATTCGCCTTTTATCAACTTCTTAACTTTTTCAACAAGATTAAGTATTTCCTGTTTTGATTTTTCTTTTACGGATTCTGTCATTATGGAAGCAGTTGCACAACATATTGCACAACCTTCTCCATTCCATTTAATATCGCTAATAGTGCCATCATCCAAACAGGATATAAAAATTTCTAATTGATCTCCGCATGCAGGATTATCACCAACTGCATGAAAATCAGGATTCTCTATTTTGCCCTTATTTCTCGCAGATCTATAATGATCTAGAATGACACTTCTATATAAATCTTCTAGACTCATAAAAGAAAAGAAAAAGCTCCTTTTAAGGATTCTATAAAATCATCAATGTCATCAAAATCATTGTAGGCATGCAGGCTCAACCTGACACTTGCCTGAACATTGAGATGTTGATGCAAAGGCTTAGCACAATGATGACCTGCCCTTATTGCAATTCCATCTTGATCTAATATCGTTGCAAGATCATGAGGGTGCATAGATTCAACCCAAAAGGAAATTGCACCACAAGGCTTTTCTTTTGATAAAAATTTAACATTCTCAAAAACTTTCAATTTTTCATAAGCATAATTAGATAAATTTAAAACATGATCTTCTAAACCTGATTCAATAACTTCATCAAGAATATCAACGGCTTTAGACAAAGCAATAGCGCCCACTACATTGGGAGTCCCTGCTTCAAATTTATACGGTGATTGAGCAGCAGTCCAACTATCTCTTTTTACATCAGATATCATTTCTCCTCCACCTTGCCAAGGAGGCATAGAGCTTAAAATTTCATCTGAAGCGACAAAGCCACCTATACCCATGGGTCCAAACATTTTATGGCCTGAAAATGCAAAAAAATCACATCCAGAATCCTTGATGCTGAATCTCGAATGTCCAGCAATCTGCGCTCCATCAACAATCGTAATAACACCATATTTTTTAGCAAGCTCGCAAATCTCTTTTACATTCTCTTTATTTCCTAAAACATTACTTTGTGCTGAAAAAGCTAAAATTTTTGCACCCATTGCAAGATTTTTCTCTAGGATATCTCTATCAATTTTAAGATTTTGCAACAAGGGTAAAGAAACAAATTCAGCACCTTTTTTTTCACATATCATCTGCCATGGAACATAATTACTATGATGTTCTGACAATGGAGCTAAAACTCTATCATCAGCTGATATATATTTACTACCCCATGACTTTGCTATCAGATTAATTGACTCGGTTGTACCTCTAGTAAAAATTAAATTTTCTGGTTTTGAATCAAACCATTTTGCAACTCTCTCTCTTGATGATTCATATTGAGATGTTGCTTCTTCAGCTAGCTTATACAAACCTCTATGAACATTTGCATTTGTATTCATATAATAGTTCTCAATCTCACGGATAACCTCTATAGGTTTTTGCGTTGTAGCAGCATTATCCAAATAAACAAGTCTCTTTCCTCTAATCTTTCTCTTTAGTATTGGAAATTTAGATCTTAAAGATTTTCCCAATGACAACATTGCTTAAAAGGCTTCGAGAAGCCTTCCTTGGATTTCACTGTTAATAATATTTTTCATCTCATTCGGAAAATCATCAGAAATTTCATAGAAAAAACCTTCAGCAAGAAGTTGTGCTGCTTCTTTTTTATCAATACCCCTGGCAGCTAGATAAAAAAGAGAGTAAGGGTCAATCTTACTAACGGTGGCACCATGAGAACACTTTACATCGTTTGCTTCTATCTCCAAGCCAGGAATCGTTTCTACTTTAGCATTACTTGAAAGAGATAGATTGCGATTAGTTTGATAAGCGTTACTTTTCTGAGCATCAGGCCTAATATTGATCATCCCTTGGAAAGTTCCTCTAGAAGCAGAACATACTGCTCCCTTTAATAACAAGTCACTAGTTGAATCACCTTTCTGGTGATCTTGTTGTGTTTGAAATTCATGTCTCTGACCTTTAAAAGGTATATAAATTCCTTTCAAGCTTGAATTTGAATCTTTTCCTTTCATTTCAAGCCTGCATTCATGTCGAACTTGTTTGCCTCCAAAGGCAGCTAGATGCCATTCTGCATTTGCACCTTCTGAAGTTTTTACTTCCCAATTAAACCTAGCTTTGCTTTCTTTTGATATATTTTGAAAATGCATAAGTTTTAAATTTGATGAATCATTTACATTAAAGGTAAAACCACCGGAATGAAAACCATTGCCAAAACCCTCCATAAGATAACAAACTGAAAGTTCAATATTTTTCTCAACATTAAAAAAAATATAACTAGAGCTAATATTGTCTTCAGGAGAGATGTTTTCCCTTACGACTAATGGCTGATCCGCTGTGAAATTTTCACTAATCGTAACTTCATAAACATTGCCATTCAGAATAGTCCAATCATTCCAGGCCTGCCCACCAGAAATAAAACCGGCTTTTTTTAAAAATGAACTTGGTTCAACTTTTTCAACCTTTACACCTTTTGCAAATGATTTTTCTAAAAGAACACCGTTATCAAAAGAAATTATCGAATCAGAGCTTGGCATTAATTCCCATTTTTTATTAGAAGGAACAGCGGAGTGATTTAAATTCTCTGGAGGTCTAAGAAAGGCAGACCTTCTCCAATATTCATTTTTTCTGTCAGGCCAAATATGATTCATCCTACAGAGCCCTCAAGTTCAAGTTCTACTAAGCGTTGAAACTCTACTGAATACTCTAAAGGTAATTTTTTAACCATTGGTTCGAGGAAACCATTAACAACCATCTTCATAGCGTCAATTTCTGGTATTCCCCTGCTTTGCAAATAAAAAATCTGATCCTCGTTAACTTTTGATACGCTTGCTTCATGTGCAATTTGAGTTTCATCTTCTGCTATATCCATAACAGGATAAGTATCAGTTCTACTTTCTTCATTTATCAACAATGCATCACACTCAACCCTACAAGAAGAATTTTTTGCACCTTTCAAAACTTTTATCAAACCTCTGTATGAAGATCTTCCTGTTCCTTTAGAAATGCTTTTGCTTGTTACTACGCTTGTTGTATTAGGAGCTCCATGTATCATTTTTGCTCCAGAATCTTGAAGTTGCTCTTCGTTAGCAAAAGCTATAGACTGAACCTCACCTCTTGCACCCTCTCCCATCATCATGACGGATGGATACTTGATAGTTATACGTGAACCAACATTTATATCCAACCAAGTCACAGTAGCATTCTTTTCTGCTTTTGCTCTTTTTGTCACTAGGTTGTAAATATTTTTATACCAATTTTGAATAGTCTGATAATCAATACGAGAATCCTCAAGAGCCACTAGCTCCACAACAGCAGCATGAAGTGATGATTTTGCCCATTTTGGAGCAGAACAACCTTCGTTATAAACAACCTTGGCACCCTTGTCAGCAATAATTAAAGTTCTTTCAAACTGGCCAAACTCCTCTTCATTTATCCTGAAGTAAGTTTGTAATGGAGTGCTAACCTCAACTCCAGGCGGTACATAAATGAAAGATCCCCCTGACCAAACAGCAGTATTTAAAGCTGAAAATTTATTATCTGATGCCGGTATAACAGATCCAAAATATTTTTTTACCAAATCTGGTTCATCTTTTACAGCCTGATCCATTGTCAAGAACACAACACCCTCTTTGCCAAGCTCTTCATTTAACTTATGATAAACAGCTTCACTTTCATATTGAGCACTTGCACCAGCTAAGAATTTTTTTTCAGCTTCAGGTATTCCCAACTTATCAAAAGTTTCAAGAATTTCTTTTGGCATATCATCCCATTGATCACTTTCTTTCTCAGTAGATCTGATGAAATAAGTAAAATCTTCAAATTTGATCTCTTTTAAATCTGGCCCCCAAGAAGGCATAGGTTTTTTTTCAAAAACCTCATACGCTTTCAAGCGAATATCAGTCATCCATCCAGGTTCATTTTTTAATTCTGATATTTTTGTTACTACATCTCTTGATATACCCTTTCCAGTAGAAGCAATGTGTTTCACTTTATCGTGATGGCCGAACTGATAATTGTCAAATTCGGAAAAATCCTGACTAAATTTATCTTCTTTACTCATTAAAATTCAACATCCAAAGAAGATTTTTTAGGAACAAAATCTTTGTATCCAGTTTTTTCCAACTCTTTCGCAAGTTCCGGACCAGCTGTTTTCAATATTTTTCCACCACTTAGAACACTGACTCTGTCAGGATGAATGTAATCCAATATCCTTTGGTAATGTGTAATTATCAATATAGACATACCTTTTTCCTTTAACCTGTTTACACCTTTTGCAACCACTTTAATTGCATCAATGTCTAAGCCTGAATCGGTCTCATCCATAACTGCTAATTTTGGCTGAAGAAGCAACATCTGAAGAACCTCTGCTCTTTTTTTCTCACCGCCAGAAAAACCATCATTAACATATCTGTCAGCAAAAGATTCATCGATTCCCAAGTATCTCATTTCTTTTAAAACCTTTCTATGAAATTCAAAAACATCTTTTGTTTCCTCTGAACCTTTTATGGAAGAAACGGCACTTCTGAGAAAGCTTTCCATTTGAAGGCCTGGTATTTCCATTGGGTACTGAAAAGCTAAAAACAAACCTTTTTGAGCTTTTTCATGAGGTTCCAAGTCAACAATGCTTTCTGAATCCAATTTAATGTCTCCTGAGTCCAACTCATAAGATGGATGTCCCATCAAGGAATATGCAAGAGTGCTTTTCCCTGATCCGTTTGGCCCCATTATGGCATGAACTTCGCCCTTTTTTACATCAAGATCAATTCCCTGCAAAACTTGCTTGTCATCAATGGATACCTTTAAGTTATTAATGTTTAAAATATAGTCATCTTTCATAGGTAACTCTTATTCTATAGTGAAAATATTATTCGTTTGTCTTGGAAACATATGTAGATCCCCATTGGCAGAAGGGATTTTTAAACATCTCTCAAAAAACAATGAGCATGAAGCAGACTCTTGTGGAACAGGTAATTGGCATGTTGGCAACTTGCCTGATTACAGAATGAGAGAAACTGCAGAAAAGCATAACTTAAAGCTTGAAAGCAAAGCTAGACAAATTGAATTTAATGATTTTAATAAATTTGATTTAATTATTGCAATGGACAGAGAAAACAAAAACAACTTAATGAATCTTGCAAAATCTGATGAGCACAAACAAAAAATAAAACTTATGAGAGATTTTGAGAATGCTTCTTTAACTTCAACCTCAAATCCTGATGTTCCAGATCCGTATTATGGAGGATCTGATGGATTTGAATACGTCTTTAATCTAATTTACAAATGTACTAAAAACCTTATCTCACATATTGAAGAAAAAAATTAAAGAAAAGAATAATGACCATTTAATATGTAAACGAACAAAATTGTGTCTGCAAATAAATGCAAACATATCACATAAACTAAATCATGAGTTTTTTTAAGTATATTTCCTTGAATGAAAGCAAAAAATATTATCATCCAAGGGCCCCAATCCTGAAAAGCTAACTCGTAAAGAAAAGCTGCAAACAATAAAGATTGACAGGTGTTAGCAAGCCAAAATGGATTTGATTTCTTAAATACAGTTAAAACGGTATTAACAAAAAACATTTCGTCCCAACATCCCAAAAGCATACATGCAAAAAATAAAACTAAACTTTTTTCAAAACTCATAAAATCTAAAGGTAAACCAGTTCCACCCTCTATTGACCAACTACGATGAATCGGTAAGCCTGTGGCTGTTAAAGCATCATTGAAATAAAAATACAAAATAACCAATGCACACAATCCAGTCGTTAAAAACCATTTAAACTGATCTTTGTTCCATTTCTTAAATCTGAAATCAAAACTAATAAGCCCAGAAGAAAATTTTGCTGGAATCCAAACCATAAGGAAAAAGACCGAAGTCAAAATAAAGATATTGGCCAAATCTAAATTAGTATTAATTTCAGCATAATGAGCCATATAAAATGAAATCGCCAATAAAAAATAATTTTTAAAATCTTTTCTAGCGGAAAAATAAATCAATGCTAAAGATGTAAGCATTAACAAATTACCAATAAAAAAATTATTCAAATCATCTAAAACAATAAAAATACACGCAAAAGTGAAAAGAATTAAATAACAATTGTTTAACTTCAACATAACATACTGCAATAGTAAGTACAATCATATTTCTAATTCAATGAAACAATCACTAACAAAAAAAATCGGTTTAGGTATGCTTTTAGGCATTCTTTTTGGTTGGCAATTTCCAAATCTCTCTATAGCAATAGCTCCAATTGGAGATATATTTATGAGACTGCTAAAGATGTTGATAGTGCCGCTTGTTCTTTTTTCGATGACAACAGGCTCTATAAATGCAATAAAAAGTGGCAAAAATCAAGCGAAACAACTGGCTTTAAAAACTTTTGGTTATTACCTTTTAACAACTTTCTTTGCTGTTATTTTAGGTTTAATTTTAGTGACCACAATTCAACCTGGAAATGGGTTAAATCTAGAAGGAGTTAATCTTTCTACACCAGATGTTGTAAAAAATGGAACAACGATCAAAGAGCTTTTATATTCATTCATCCCTACAAACCCTATTGAAGCATTATCAAATGGGAAAATACTTTCAATAATAGTTTTTTCTTTACTGTTGGGTTTTTCAATAGGGGCGACGGGAGAAAAAGGCAAGCCTGCAGCTGATTTTTTTGAATCAATGTTTGAAGCTGTTTTGAAGATGACCATGTGGGTGATCCACTTAACACCATATGGAATATTTGCACTTATTGGAAACACCATCGCAACCAGAGGTTTAGAGTCTTTGAATTTCGTAATGATGTATATGATTGTTGTTCTTCTAGGACTTTTGATACATTCGACAATCACTCTACCCGTCATTTTAGCTAGAACAAAAAGAAAAATTATTGATTATGCAAAAACCATGGGCCCTGCAATACTGAATGCAATTTCCACAGGAAGCAGTAGCGCAACATTGCCGCTCACCATGGACTGTGTTAAAAATGCAAAAGTAAATAAGAATACAAGAAAATTTGTTCTCCCACTTGGGGCAACCATAAACATGGATGGAACAGCTCTCTATGAAGCCGTTGCTGTTGTTTTTATTGCACAAGCATACAACATGAATCTTGACATCGGTCAGATAATCATCATAGCGCTTACGGCAACACTTGCAAGTATTGGAGCTGCAGGAATACCGCAAGCAGGCCTTGTAACCATGTCGTTGGTCCTTACAGCTGTCGGATTGCCATTGGAAGGGGTTGGACTGATTATTGGTGTTGATTGGTTTTTAGACAGATTTAGAACTGCTGTCAATGTTTGGGGTGACTCAATCGGCGCTGCAGTTGTTGATTCATCTTTGAAATGAACAATATACCAAAAGAGTATTACGAAAGTAAATACTGGATAAAAAATGACAAAAATGTACTCGTGTCGTTTAAGGTGAATGAACGAGGGGCATGCAAAACGCTGAGCAAAAAAACATTTGGCATAATCACTGCATGGAACCCCCTGAATAAAAAAACAAATAAAGACAAAAACAAAAAAGCAAACAATATTCTTGAATCAAAGCTAATGGAACTTGATCTTGAGTACTACAAAACAAAATGTGGCAATTCAAAACATTTTGAAGAAAGTTTTACAGTTGAAAATGTAGAAAAAAACATTATTGTTGCATTAGGAATACTTTTTAAACAAAAAGCGATAGTATACTCAACTCCAAAAAAAACTGAAATAGTCAAATGTCTTTAAGAATTCTTTTTTTGTGTGGTCATAATTCCGGAAGGTCTATTGCGGCAGAAGCGATATGCAAAAAAATAAGACCAGAATTAAAAGCAAGTAGTGCAGGAACAAAACCTGGAAAAAGAATAAATCCCGAAGTAAAAAAATCCCTGCAAAAAAAAGATTTTAGTGTAGTTGGACTTTTTCCAAAAAGCATTGATGATGTTGGGGGTTTGTCTAAATGGAACAAGGTCATAACAATGGGATGTATGGAAAGAAACTGTCCTGTGATTCCTGAGGGGATAGAACATGAAGATTGGAATCTTCCTGACCCAGCTACAAATACAGAAAGCATTGATAAAACTATTCAAATACTTATTACAAAAATAAAAAAAATAAACTAAACATTTCTAATTTCAATAGGCAATGGAAAAGAGATTTTTTCCACCTTGCCTTTAATCGCTTTTGGAAAATCACCTCCAAGCTTGATTAAAGTTTCTATCAGCTCTTCAACTAAAACCTGAGGTGCAGATGCTCCGGCTGTTACGCCTATAGATTCAACATCCTTAATCCATTCAGGACGAAATTGTGACGCATCATCAATAAGGAAAGAAGGCACGTCACATTTTTCCCCTAATTCCCTTAACCTGTTGCTGTTACTAGAATTCTTAGCGCCTAAAACAAGAATCAAATCACATTCGCTTGCAAGATCTTTAACTGCATCTTGTCTGTTTTGTGTAGCATAACAAATATCATCTGCTTTTGGTTTAATTAAATTTTTATATTTGTTCTTCAAGGCTTCCATGATGTGAAAAGTATCATCGACACTTAAAGTTGTTTGAGTTATAACAGCAACATTTTCATCATTCTGAAAACTTAACTTGTCTACATCCTGAACTGTCTCAACCAATGTTATCTCTCCTTCAGGCAACTGCCCCATTGTTCCCTCAACCTCTATGTGACCTTCATGCCCAATTAAAACAATCGAATACCCTTTTTCTGAATACTTTATTGCTTCCATATGAACTTTCGTAACCAAAGGACAAGCAGCATCAATAACTTTCAGTTTTCTATTTCTTGCTTTTTTCAACAATTCTTTGCCTGTGCCATGAGCGCTAAATATCAAAATTGAATCATCTGGAACATCATTAATATCTTCTATGAATATTGTTCCTTTTTCTTTTAAGTCTTTAACTACTCTTTTGTTGTGGACAATCTCATGTCTAACATAAATAGGCGATCCGAATATCTTTAATGCCTGCTCAACAATTTCAATTGCTCTATCTACACCTGCGCAAAAACCTCTCGGTTGAGCTATCTTTATCTCAAATTTACTCATTATCAAAACACCTTTAAAGCAAGAAGAAGAATTATAAGCAAATTGCAGAAATGGCCTGAAAAACAAGCAGTACATGGGTCATCCAACCATCTCAAGCCCCACGCTTGCCTGCTGCTTGAAACAAAAAGGCCAATACAAATTCCCCACCTTAAAAATTCCTTCATGTCTTGAAGGTAATAATCTGAAGATAACCATAAAAATAAAATAACTGGATATGCAAACCATCCAATCTTGTAAACAGGTATTCCTTTCCATTTAGCCCATTTACTTTCAATAACACACTTTTTTGCCCTTTTTTCAAAAGTCAAAACATTAACCCAGGCAAAAACCATAATGATTACAAAAAAAGTATTATCCATCTAAAAA
>Ga0208261_1000461_pt1 | contig 15976 bp, 14 predicted proteins | sample Knorr_S7_td_DCM__FD_185595 | JGI IMG/M metagenome (GOLD analysis project Ga0208261, IMG submission 185595) | Marine microbial communities from Southern Atlantic Ocean transect - Knorr_S7_td_DCM_ad_131m_LV_B (SPAdes) (version 3) | ecosystem: Environmental > Aquatic > Marine > Oceanic | place...
TTTTTTTTTTTTATTAAAATTTTTTTGATACTTTCAATTTGTCCCGTACCAATTGCAGCATGCAAACTGGTTATTCTATAATTGTATCCTACATCTGAGTGTATAAAATTTATTTTGTGGATTCTTGCTTGGGATGCTAATAATTTTATTTTTTCATAATATTTTTTTGAACCAGTAATTATCGCGCCCCCACCTCCACAAGTAATAATTTTATTTGAATTAAATGATAAACACCCAATATCACCTATGGTTCCTGTATGTCTTCTATTAAATTTTCCCTTAGTGTACCAAGTTCCTAAACTTTCACTTGCATCTTCAACAATTTTAATATTTCTTTTTTTACACTCTATAAAAAGTTTATCTAGATAAACGGCATTACCCCAAACATGTACAGGTACTATCGCTGATATCCTTTTTTTAGTGTTTTTATTATAAGTATAGCCAGATTTCATAAATGTATGATTTTTTAAAAATTCTATAGTTTTTTTAGAGTCAATATTAAAATAATCATCGGAGTCCATAAAAACTGGGTTCGCTTTAATATAAGTAATCGGATTTATAGAAGCAATGAATGTTAAAGTTGGGACTATAACTTCGTCATCTTGTTCTACTCCTACCGCTTTTAAAGCTAAGTGAATTGCTGAAGTACCATTTGCCATACTTAAGCAATATTTAGATTTGGTATAAATTTTAATTTTATTCTCAAAAGACAAAATATTTGGACCAGCTGTGGAAATCCAGTTATCAGATACAGTTTTAATTAAATATCTCTTTTCTTTTAAACCCAAAGTAGGAGGATGTAAGAGAATTTTTTTTTTCATTATCTAAATCTTATAATTTCCAAGTTTTACTGTTTTATATTTTTTTTTATTTGCTTTTATTTTTGAAATTATCTCTTTTACTCCATATTCAATATTAAATTTTGCTTTAATATTCAATTTTTTTTCAATTTTTTTAAAATTTACTTTATAGTTTCTTCTATCAAATCCTTTTGATAAATAATTTATATTCTTTCCATCAATTTTTAAAATCTTATTTATTTTGTTAATTAATGTTTTTTTTGTAGAATTATTTTTATTACTTCCTACATTAAAAATTTCATATGAGGTTTTTTTTTTATCTGAATTAAGAATTTTTCTAATTACTCTTGAAAAGTCTTTTACATGACAATATGGCCTCCATGTATTTTCATCATAAATATCTATTTCTTTTTGATAAATTTGATTTCTAGTAAACTCATTTACAGTTAAATCAAAACGCATTCTATTAGACCATCCAAAAGCAGTAGCAAACCTTAAAATAGTAGGGCATTCAGATTTTAAACTTAACAAGTATTTTTCACACTTAACTTTTGATTTTGCATATATAGATAAAGGTTTAAGTGGAGTATTTTCACTAGCAAGAAATTTTTTATTTACTATTCCATAATTTGAACATGTAGAGACAAAAATAATTTTAGGAACTTTTAACCTGCTGCCCAACTTCATTATCTTCATTATATCTTTTTCATTAAAATCTAATGAAAATTTAGGATATTTTTTTGTGATTGGATCTCCGACTAGGCCAGAAAGTATTACTATACTATCAACGCTCTTAAGTAATTTAATATAATTATTTATTTTTGAAGTTTTGGCCCTTATAAACTTATAATATTTGTTTTTATTTAAGATTGAATTTTTTTTTTGCTTATAAACTAAACAATCATAAGAATAAACAAATTGCTTATCTTTTTTAACAATATCGTAAACTAGTTGCTGACCAATATAACCCTCTCCTCCTATAATTAAATGTTTCATTTAAAACTCCTTAAATCATAAATTTTATAATATTTATTTTCAAAAACTTTAGTAAATGAAAAATTAATTTCTTTCTCTATTATTAAATGAGTTAAATTATATTTTGCTACCCATTTATTTAGCATGATATTATTAACTTCTAACCATTTTGATTTCCAATCCTGTTGATATAAATTTTCAGTTTTTAAATTTAAATCAGTAATAATTATCTCATTAAATATTTTTAAATCGGGAATATGATAATCAGTTAAAAAATTTGGAGAAAAAAGTATATTATATTTTATAAAATATTTAATATCAGTTTCATGAAATGGGACCATAAAAAGTACATTTTCCTCATTAATTTCTTCATTTATAAATTTAATAGTTTCATTTAAATACACTTTTCTAGTATCAAAAAGAAATCTCTTTTTGCCTAAAAGATTATTTTTTATAGCTTGATCTATAAAAGCATAAGAGACGGTTTTTTGAATAATAAATAAAAGAAAAATATATATATAAATTTTATTATGTTTTATTTGAACAATTTTAATAACAATATTATTTAAAATTTTATTTATAAAAATATATAAATTATTTTTATTGAAAATGGTTAAAACAAAAATTATAGATATATATAGATATTTAATCTGGAATAAATTTAATTTGAAATGAATGATGTTGGGTATCGTAAAAATTATAAATATTATCAATGGCAAATAATTTTTTTTTTTTGCCTCAAGAGAAATAAAAAAACAAGACAAAATTGTAGAGAAAAATAACAATATATAATCTCCTCTTAGAAGTTGAAGTTTAATTGCTGCTGGAAACTTTCCTATATCTGAAAATATAAAGTTAATAAAAAAAAGTACTAATATTCCATACAGTATATTAGTATTTTTTTTGATAAAAATTTTATTCATTTTCTTAAATTTAAAAAAATAAAATAAGATAAAAGAATTTAATAAAAAAAAACTGATTAAGTGTTTTGTGTTTGAAAAATAAGAATATAATGAATTTGAAAAATTTCCATACCAATAGTATAATAAAATTTCATTATTTAGATTATTATTTTTAATAAAAATTTCTGTTACATAAAACAGTATTATCGGTGAAATCAATACTAAGAAATAAAAAGTGTAATTAAACAAAATTTTAAATGATTTTCTAAATTCTGATATAAAAAAAACTGTATATAATGGAATAGCAGTCCATATTCCCAATCCAACATGAAAATAAAATATTATTGCTAGAAGAAAAAAAGCAATAAAATATTTTCTACAAAAAAAATAATATATTGAAAAATATACAAAAGGATAAGAAACTGTTTTTTGATCTATTTCACCACTTCTAAATGTTATATAAAATAAGAAAAGTAGAAAAAAGGTTAAAAAATCATTATTAAAAAATTTTGATATAATTTTTTTAAATGAAAAAATTATAAATATTTCTGTCACCAACCATATAGCCGATACAGTTATACTTAGGTTTTTATTTAATATATAAAAAATATATGAAATTAAATAGTTGAAATGATAATGAGGATCATATTTAAGCTTATCTTTTTGAGGATTCTCATTTACTATTTTTTGAAAAATTTCAAAGTCTATTGCTTCAATTTGGATAAAATTGAATTTTTTTATAAAAATTATTATTAAAATTATAAATATTGGAAAAAATAAATATAAATCTCTTATTAGTTCATTTGATTTTTTAATTTTCATTATGTTGCTATGATTTTATTTGATTTGAACTATTTTATGATTTTCGATTTTGTAAATATGATCAATATTTTTATAACTTTGAAGTTTATGACTAATTATAATTATAGTTTTAATTTGCTTTAAAGACTCAAGTGTTTGGTTTATTGATATTTCAGTCTCATTATCAAGTTGATTTGTTGCTTCATCTAAAATAAGTATTTCAGGATCATTAAGTAAAGATCTAGCTATTGTAAGTCTTTGTCTTTGTCCTCCAGATAGTTTAGATCCATTTTCTCCAATATTGTAATTATAGTTTTCTGGAAATTTCATAATTGTATCATGAATTGAAGCAAGCTTGCATGCTTTTATAATATTTTCTTCACTTTCGTTATTTTTAAGCAATCTCATATTAAAATTTATTGTACCATCGACAAGAGTGGAGTTTTGACTTACATAAGAAACTTTTTCTCTAAGTGTACTATAATTAATATCTTTATTATTTAAATCTCCATAAAAAATATTCCCTTTTTTTGGTGATAAAAGTCCTAACAATAAATCAATTAACGTAGATTTTCCTGAGCCAGAAGAACCTAAGATTGCGATAGAAGTTTTTGGATTTATGCTAAAACTAACATCATTAAAAATATTATTTTGTTCCACATTGTACCAAAAATTTACTTTATCAAATTTTATTATACTATCAGACTTATAAACTTTATCTCCAAATATCTCTTCATTACTTTTAAGTAATTTTTGTCTTGATGTAAGTGATAAATAAATTGGAATTTTTTGAAATACTCTAGTAAAATTATTTGCGAAAGATATATAGGTAGGTACAGTTCTAGAAAAAACAAATAAAAGTACTAAAATTTCTGAAATTTGAAGATTAAGTTGTTTGTGAAAAATTAAAACTAAAACTAATAATGTCATACCTAACAAAATATTAAAAGTTCTTAAAATTCCATCCATAAAAATACTTTTCCAATTAGTTTTAATTATAAAATTAATTTTATTTTTTAAAATTTCCTTGAAGTTAAAAAAATTATTAGAAGATTTGAAAAATTTTTTATTATTAATTAAATTTGATATTAATGAAGATAGTTCGATTTGTTTGGTATTATTTTTTTCTGACAAATCTTTAATTTTTTTTGTAACAATTAAAATCGGTAAAGAAGTAAACAATGCATAAAATATTATAAATAAAATGAATTTTGGAAATATTATAAATGATATTAACATATATGTTAATAAATATAAAAAAGTTGAAATAAATCTAAGCGTATCAAGATGTGTTTCACTAACAATATTAGACTCTCTGCTTATACCTGAATGTAAATTACCAGATTTTTCATCATTCATATGAATCCAGTTAGATTTATAATAACCTTCTAAAAAATTTATAGTATACTGATTTATAAGTTTAACCTGAATTCTTTGTGAAAATAATTCTACAAATAAAGTTATTAAATGACCTAGGAATATTAATAATAATGAAAATAAAATAGCATTATTAAATGTTAACTCTATGCCAAGAATTTCATAAATTTTTTCGTAAAATATAAACAATTTTTCATTGTTAAAATTATCCTTTTGAGTAAGAATATTTATAGCAGGTAATAAAAGAGGGATACCGCTTAAAGTTAATAAACTACTAAAAACTGTTAAAGTTAAAACTGAAAAATTATTTGGAGTTTTTAAATAAATATTTTTTAAAATATTGAGATTTTTAATTATCATTTTTCTGTTTAAATCTAATATAATTTAAATACTCAATAAATCCTTCGGCAATTTCGATGCCACACATTTTTTGATTCTCCTCTGTTCCTGTTTCATTATAAAATGCTAATTTAGTATAATTGAGAGTAAAACTGTGTTTTAAAACCGATTCTATTAAACACTTAATTCTTCTGTCTTTTTCTTCTGAACTTATATTGTTATATCTATTTAGTTCATTCAACAGATTCTCTGACAATTTATCAAAATCTGAACATCTGCCTGAAAGATCAATTTTAGACCAATAATTTGTGTTAAATTCGAGTAATGGTTTTTTTAAAATAACTGTATCAAAGGCTATAGAGTTGTAACCTGTGGTAACTACTATTTGAGCATTTTGTATAACTTTAAATGAATCTAAATGAGTTGGAGCAAATTCAACATTCGGGATTAATTTAATTTTTTTGTAAAAATTTTTTGATCTTAATCTATCTGTAAGTGTTGCAGGATGTTCTTTCACATATACAATCCAATCAGAGGGTAAATTTTTTGCTAAATTTTCAATTAAATTTATTGTATCTAGCCACATAGGGCCGAGAACATTTGAAGAATATTCAGGTTGCACTTGCAATGGGAAAAAAACATATTTTTGATCAGTATTTAAAAATTTACCAAAATTTGGATGTGAAACATAATAATTTTGTACCAAAAAAGATATTTTTTCTATTGGTTTTAAAAATAATAGTTTAATAAATTTTATAAAATTTAGTTTTTTTTCGTACAATTCTCTTAAAATTCTAAAATTCCCTATTGTTAAACATTTGATTAATTCAAATGTTGAAAAAATAAAGATATAAAAAAATCTTTGATAAAATGTTTCTAAATAAATTTTCTTTAATTTAGAATTTCTTTTATCAGAATTTGTTTGATGAATATTCTTTTGAAGTTTTTCAAAACATTCAAGGGTTTTATTAGAAAAATTATTTAAATTTTGATCAATTATTCTTTTTGAATAATTTTCGATCAAAGGAAAATTTAATTTATAACTTGGGCTAAATGAACAAATATCTGGAATTCTAGTTCCATTGAGAACTACATATTCTGTCCCATACTTTTTGCATATTTCATCAAATATAATTGTTTGAATAGATCCCATAACAGGAGCGGCAAAAAATATATCTGGTTTAATTTTTTTAAACATTTGATCTATATGATCTAGTTGATGTGCAAAATATTTTAAAATTAAATTTTTATTAGAAGTAAACTCATTATTATATCCATGAGCACCGTGTAAAAATGCGCTCCCAAGAGTTCTATCTGTAGAAATAACTCTCCATAATGATTTATGATTTAACCTGTTTTCAAATTCCTTTAAAATTTTATAATTAATTAAATTTTTATTTGGTTTAAATTCTTTTCTTGAATAAAAATTATATTTAATATCATTTTGATTTAATAAAAATTTATTAACAAAAGGTGCGGACTCCTCAAAATAAAATTCGCTGCTCGGGATTTTTTCTTTTAATTTAATAGCAAAATTATGAAAAACTTTATAACCCAGGTTAGAGAATTCTAAAAGTATTTTCATTAGTTAAGATTATTTTAAAAACTTTCAATCAATTAATTTATAAGTCCCTTTACCTAAATTAAATAAAGCATCAATTATAGATAAATTTTTAATAAACTCATTTCCACTTCCTTGAGTGTAAGTAGGATGAGTATATTTAAAATAACTAATATTTATCTGATTATTAATAAAGCTTTCCCCTTTGCCGATATAAACTTTTGATCCTTCTGGACTTATATATTCTGATACATTAATTTTCTTTAAAATAGAAATTAATTTTTCATCTTTGTTTCCAATTGTTTTAAGTTTTGAAGAAAATATAATTTCTCTATCAATTTCTAAATATTTCATAATAGTTTTAATTAGATCAATATTCATAGAACTTAAATACTGATCTTTTTTATCGTAAACATCACTTAAAATATTATAAATTTCTTTAAAATATGTTCTTTTTTTATAGGCAATTTCTAATGTTTTTAAATGATCATTTCTCCATTTAATAGATTCATCTATCATCACTTCATTAATTTTTTGCAAAAATTTTCCTTTGCTTTTTATTGGAACAGTTAGGTAATGAGTTTTGTTATTAAGAAGAATTTTATTCCTTTGTTGCCAAGATCTTTTATTAAATTGAACATCATCTAAAAAAACAAATTTATCTACACTATTTATAAGCTTAAAATAGCCTATCCATGGAAGATAGGTTGGTTGCATTATTGCTGCAATCATTCAATATTTTCAATAAAAATTGGTTTATTTTTTAATACGGATTTTTTTATTTTCTTTCCGAGAACACTATCTACATATATATCTCTTATACCCAAATTAGGTATTTTAGTTGTAATATGAGTTTTTTTTAATATTTCACCTTTTTTTAAATTTTTTAAAGCATATATTCCTTTTCTTCTCCCAAATTTTTTTTCTGAAGAAGATATAATTTTTCTGTTTTTGCCAAGTGATAAGTAGGCATCTTTTATTGATTTTACATATTGTTTAAATTCATGAGGCAAATAAGAGTAAAAATTATCTGGTCCTAAATCTTTTTTATTTAATGTAATATGTTTTTCAAAATAACAAGCTCCTAATCCAATTGAAACAATAGATGAAATATTGTTAAGTGAGTGGTCTGATAAACCAATTTTAAAAAAATTTAAATTTTTTAGAGTATTTAAGTAGTTCAAATTCATCTCTTTAATTTTCGTAGGATAATTTGCAACACAATGCATAACAATTATTTTTTTTGCCCCGTGTAATTCAAGTATTTCTTTTGCCTTAACTATATCTGACTCAAATGACATTCCTGTAGAAAGGATAATTTTATCAAACTTTTTAGCAACCGAAGAAAGTAAATTTAAATTAGTACATTCGGATGATGCAATTTTAACAGTTTTAACTGATTTTAAAAGACTAAGCATCTTTAGAGATGTTTTGCCAAAAACTGAAAAAAACAGTTCAATTTTTTTTGCCTTACAATAAACCTCTATCTTTTTTAACCATTTTTTTGGCAACTCGCTCTTTTTAAGTTCTTTATAATTCTTTTTAGATAAACCTATAAATTCATAATATTTGAATAATTGAAATTTTACTGCATTCGCACCAGAATTTTTAGCTACATCAATTAACTTATAAGCATTTTTTAAAGAGCCGTTATGATTACTTCCAATTTCTGCAATTATATAAGGTTTCATAATTATTAATTTTTTAATAAATCATAATAGTTATTAATACTATTCTTAAAGTAAGTACTTTTAAAATCATTAACATGTTTTGTAAGTTTTTTTAATTTTTTAATTTTATTATGATGAAGAAAACTTAATACATTCTTTCTTGAATTATTATTATTTCTTTTAATAAAGCCAAATAGACCTAATTTTTCAAAATCCTTTCCATAAATATCATTTGATTTATTTGTTTTTATTACAATTGCATACCTGCCAGCTGCAAGAGCTTCATATTTAGTAGTACCATCGCCGCATATTACAGTATCACTCCATAAATAATTGTAATAATTACTTTTTACACCATAAATAATTTTACAATTATAAAAATTTTTAAATTTTTTTTTTATTTTGTTGTAAAAAGATTGTTTACAAAATTGACCTATAATTATTTTAAAATTTAATTTTTTTATTATTTCTTTATTTAGTTTAAGAATTTGATTGCATATATAAAGTGTATTTTTTGTATCAGAACCTCCACATGTTATAAGAATTTTTATAGTTTTTTTAAAACTTGGTTTTTTAATTTTAAAAAGTTTTGGATCTACGATAACATATTTAAATCCATCTCTTATTTTATTATTTTTTAAATAATAAGGAATTACCCTTTTATAACAATATTTATTAGATAATTTTTCTGATTTAATTGAATCGATTAAAATTAATTTTTTTTCTTTTTTTTCAGCTTTATTATAAATAATTTTTTTTAAATTTTTATAACGTTTAATGACTGATATTGATGAAAAATCAATTATTAACGTATTTATGTAGCTAAGACTAAAAACTTTTTCAAAGTATTCATTAATATAAGAGTTGTTTTTATTTGAGTTAATTTTATCTTTTAAAGGAAATTTAATTATTTTTATTTTTTTTTTTTTAAAAAAATTATGAATAATTTGTGATCTTCTGAAATGTCCCATTCCAGAAAAAGAACCAACAGGAAATAATATTGCGATATATATCAACTAAAATTCTATTTTTTAAGAATTGCCATTCCAATTCCACTGTAGCCATAATTGTTTCCATTATAAATACAGTAAATATTTTTTTTGAATGAAAATACGTATGGATAACAAATCATTTTATTATCAAAAGAGGTTTTTCCTATATTTAAATTAACAAGTGAGTCGTTTCTTTTCCAATTGATTCCATCTTTAGAATATGCAAAACCTGTTCTATAATTTTTCCCCTTTTTTGAAAACCACATATAATATTTAGAGCCAAACTTAACAACGCAAGGTCTTGCAAGAGCATTTTCTTTTTTATTTTTAAAATCAATTGCCGTCTTATTTAGCCTTTTCCATTCTTTTCCATTTGTCGAGGTGGCAATTTTAATATTATATCTTGGTAAATCAGGATTTATCCAACCTTCTCCACTTACATAATACATAAAATATTTTTTTTTAATTTTCATTACCATTGGACTTGCGTTAACATACGGTTCTAAATTAGTCCTTTCTATAATTGGGGCACGGCTATATCTTTTAAAAGTGAATCCATTATCCTTGCTTATTGCTAAGCCAGAGTAAAATGAAAACCTTACAGTTGATCTTGGATTCCAACCTACATAGTAAAGCATTATACTTTTACCTTTTCTAACCACACTACATGGCATCATTCCGTTATCATCAAAAGTACCCAGGTTTCCCAAACCAATTACTGGTTTTTTATGAATATATTTTATTTTTTTTTTTTCTGGATTGTAATCTAGAAAGCCAATTCTAGATCTATTTTTGCTATCCCTTGATCCAAAATATATTCTTACAAAATCCTTAAATATTAATGGAGTAGGAAGGGACATGTGGCTTTTAGACCAATAATACTTATTATTTGGGACTAATATTCTACCTATTTTTTCCCATGAATTTTTATATTTACTCATATTAAAAATTAAAAAACTTTTTTTTCAATAATCTGTTAATCTTTGAATCACTTTCATAAATTTTAGTGCTTGAATTCAACGTAGTGGAATCATTTTTTAGATCATTTGTAATAATTGATCCCATTCCAACAAAAACGTCATTTCCTATAATACAGTTATCTTTTACAGCTGAATTCACACCAAAGAAACATCTTTCTCCTATTTTGCAATTTCCACTAATTGTAATATGCGAACTTAAATAACTATGAGATCCAATTATGGAACTATGTCCAATATGATTACTACTCCAAAGAATGATATTATTACCAATTTCTACTTTTGTTTGAATAGTTTGATTTTCCAAAATAAAACAATTATCACCAATTTTTACATTGTCAGCAATATAAGAATTTTCATGAATAAAGTTTTCAAATTTAAAACCAAGTTTTTTAATTTCATTATATTTTTTTTCTCTAATTTGATTTAACTTTTTATAAGCTAAAGCAATGAAAAAAATATATTCATTAGAACTAAAATTATTTAAGTCAGAAATAGATATTACAGGTTTTCCTAAAAAATTTTCTTTATTAATAATATTATCATCTACACAAAAAAAATCTACAGAGCGTTTTTTAAGAAAATAATAATTTGCGATGTCTGCCATCTCTCCATTACCAAAAATAATTAATTTTTTCATTTATTTCCAGCTAATATCAAAAAATCTAAGTTAGTCTCCATTAAGTTTTCTGTCACTCTACCCGTTTCAATATTTTTAAAAAATTTTCTAGAATAAAATTCTAAATATTTTCTACTCTCAAAATAAAAATACTTTTCTCCATTTCTAAAATCCCAGTTCTGAATTTGATATTGATTTTTACCGTAAAGTTTAGCTTTCTTAAAAATATCATGAGCAGGACCAACTGTAAAAATTATTACTTTTCCATTCTTCTTGAGTACCCTGTTATATTCTTTTAATGATTTTAAAATATCTTTATTTGTTTTTTCATAATGAATTGTATTTATTGAAATTAAAATATCAAAAAAATTATTTTTAAATGGTAATTTTGAATTTGTTCCTTTTAATATTTCTGCATCAATATTAATACTCTTTAGATAGTCTTGGGTTAGTTTAGCAGTTTTAAATGTTACTTCTGTACCGTATAGTTTATTTTTATTATTATTAAATAAGACTAAATTATTACCAAAACCACAACCAACATCTAGAACTTTTATGTTGGTTTTTTTATTTATTTTGTATTTTAAATAATTACCATTTATTATTCTAACCAAAGGTTCACACGGCCATTTTTGAAAATCATTTTTAAAAAATTCTTTGTAAAATTTTTGCCAATTTTTGAAACTATTTTTCATTTAATTAAAAATTTTTTTTGTTCATTTTTTACAAACTCACTTAAAACAGACCTAAAGCTATTTTGAGGTTTATTTAACTTATATAAATCATTATATCTTATCTGAACGCTTACTCTTGGAATATTATATATATTATCACTACTTGCATGAAGCAATTTTTGATGAAATACAAGGATTTCATTATCTTTTAAAATAATTTTTTTTTTCTTTAAATTTTTTTCTTTTGTTTCTGCTGACAAAGTACCAGCATTTTTATCTTTAAAATTATATATACCTTTTAAATGTGTTGAAGGATAAATTGTCAAAGGACCTAATTTTTTATTAATCATTCCAATAGAAAACCAAAAAGTTAAGGCATTATCCGAAAGAAATGAATACCAATAATCTTGGTGTAATAAAGTTTTTCTAATTTTATCTTTTGGTCTATCAATCCTTACTTGTGGCAATGATCCAATTAAAGGTTTTTTAATTCCTAGCTCTTTAGATATTTTTATAAAAAATTTGTTGGAACCAAGAGAATTTATTAATGTTGATGCAGGCAAAAGGTCATATAAAGATGAAAATATAGAATACTTCTTGTCATTTTTTAGAGCGTATTTCATCAATCCAACATAGTTATTTTTTGATACGTGAAATTTTAAACCTTTAAGATTTAATATTTTTTTTAATATATCTAATATTTCTTTTTCTATATTTTTTTTCAATATTTTTATTGAATTAGACTTAATAATTAAGAAACCGTTTTTTATATAAAAAATTTTTTTTATTTTCATTTAAATATTAATTTTATTTCAATTTTTTAAATTTGATAATTGCCTTTTTCCAATCTTCAATAGTATCAATATCTTGAACATATTTATCTGGTATATCTATAAATGTAGATTTTAATTCATGACAACCTTTATTGCTTAACCAAGATTTAGCAAATCCCCAACAGAATTGTCCTGCATCTAAATATAAATTTTTCAAATTTTGAGATCTTATATTTTTCGTTTTTTTATTTATTGGAATTATAGTTTTTTTATTTATGTAAAAACCTCTTAAAATTCTAGAATCTTCTCTTTTTACAGATAAAACATAATCATAATTTTGTGTAAGTTTTTTATAACCTTTTATTAAAAAATTCTTATTCAACATTGGGGCAGTGGGATAAATACAACACACTTTTGTTGACAAGTTAGGTTTAATTTTTAATTTTTTTAATACTTTTGAAATTACTTCAATAATACCAATATTATCTTTTGATAATTCTTTCGATCTTAAAAAAGGAACATCGGCTCCATATTTTTTACTTATAGAAGCTATTTTTAAAGAATCTGTTGATACAATTACTTTATCAAAAATACCAGAAAGCTTAGCGGCTAATATAGAATAATAAATTATAGGCTTTCCTTCAAAATTTTTTATATTTTTATTTTTAATTCTTTTACTTCCAATTCTTGCAGGAATAATTGCTAAGTTCATAAATTAACACTTCAATTTAATAAAATCATTAATATCTTTGATAACTTTTTCAATTTGAGAATTAGTCATACTTGGAAAAAGTGGAATTGAAATTGTCTGATTATAATAACTTTCTGCTACTGGAAAATCACCTAACTTAAATTTATATTTTTTTTTATAAAATTTTAAAAAATGTATTGGTATATAGTGAACCATTGGAGCATAAAATTTACTTTTTAAATAATTAAATAAATCATATCTATCAAAATACTTATTATTCTTTACTTGCAAGGTATATATGTGAAAATTACTTTTTACATTTTTAGATTCAAAGGGTGTTTTTAAAAATTCAAATTTTCCAAAATTTTCATTATATATTTTAACTATTTCTTTTCTTCTTTTCATAAAAAAATGAATTTTTTTTAGTTGACTTATCCCTAAAGCTGATTGAAAGTTTGTTAGTCTATAATTATATCCTAAATCAAACATTTCATACTTCCAGCTGCCAATTCGTTTTTTTTTATTTAACATATTTACATTTCTATCTATTCCATGTTTTGCATATAATCTTAGTCTATTAAAAAGTTTATAACTATTTGTTGTAACTACCCCTCCTTCTCCAGTGGTTATATGTTTGACGGGATGAAAGCTAAATGTGGAAAGATCTGTATGTACATTTTGTCCACACTTAAAATTCTTTCCTTTATAATTATAAATAGATCCCAAAGAATGGGATGCGTCTTCAATTATTTTAATATTTTTATTTTTACATATTTCTTTAATTTCTCCTAATGGCGCTGGATGACCTCTGAAATCAACAGGTATAATTGCTTTTGTTTTTTTATTAATATTTTTTTGAAGAAGTTTTTCATCAATATTTAGTGTATCTTTATCAATATCTACTAACTTAACTTTTGCACCTTCGTATAATACGGCATTGGCTGTTGCGCAAAATGTTATGGGTGTTGTAATCACTTCATCACCCTTATTTAAATCTAATGATTTTACAGCTAAATGTAATGCTGCTGATCCACTTGAGACAGCAACTCCATACTTTGATCTACAAAATCTTGCAATTTTCGAAGCAAATTCATCAACAATATTTCCTTGGGTTATCGAACCAGATTTTAATACTTTTATAACTTCATCAATGTCTTCTTTATCAATATAGTGTTTTCCGTAGGCAATTGTCATGATTAATATATTTAAACTTAATTTAATAAATTAGTTTAACCATTTTGGATTATCAATTAAAAATTTAGTACTTATTCTTGAGTAAGGATGAATAAGGTTATGACGTCTTCTGATATATCTTTTTTCAATAAAATGTTTTTCATCCGATTTTAAAATTTTGTCCCAAAAATTTTTTTGTAAAGAATCTTCATTATCTATTTTTTTATATTTCCCAGAAACTCTATTATACATCTCTATTATTGCATTTTTAATTTCATCTTCAGACATATCAATTATATCTATGTTATTATTTTTATACTCTGAAGTGTTATAAAAACTATATCTTAAACATTGGTCTAAGTTTAGGAAATTTTCATCGTTTTTATACTTCAGTCTTTTAGGATAAGTAAGAGAGTTTGTGTAAGAGACTATATCAATAATTGGTGCAAAATTCAAAAATAACATTGGTCTTCTGAATGCGACTGCAACAGAGTCAATTCCTGATCCTGTTGTAATACAAAAAGTACAATTCGCCATTAACCATATATCCAAAAAATCGTTTCTATATTTATCAAATGAGTAATCAATTACCTTATTATGATTGCTATTAATTTTTTTTTTTGAAATGCTACCCATACGAAAAATCCAATAACCCATATCAGCGAGTTCATTTATACCTTTGAGGTATAAATTTATGTCAGAATTTCGATAGTCATGATAACTCCAATCGTGGTTAGGGTAAATTTTTTTTTTGTAACTTTCATCTCTTACAAGCAAGCAAACAAACTTATCACTTTCTTTTAATCCTTTTTTATAAAGAAATTCTCTAGCAATAATATTTTCTTCTCTAGTAAATGAAAAAAAAGCATTTTTATCATTTGTTGAGTTATACAAAGTTAAATTTATGTCTCTAGAACCTTGCAATGTTCGTGGATCTAAAACGGTAAACTTATTTCCTCCTGGAATAATTTTATTTATTAAAAATAAATATTTTACCCACCATTCTCCAATAAATTTTCTTTTGAATAATCTTAAAAAAAATTTATTAGATGGTTTTTCTTCTAACCAAAATAAATCATATTTTTTTTTGTCTGATAATATCTTTTGTGCTAAAATAATTGATGCATCATCTGCAAAGTGACCAATTTGATCGGTACTAATATATCTAAATCTAATGTGAATTAATGGTTTTAATACTCTTAATATAATTATGACTGGAGTAAGTAATGGAAATAGAAAAAAAAGGAATAATATTTTTTTTGTCAAATTAAAAAAAAATTTTATTATTTTTTTCATTATTTAATCTAAGCTATATTTATATTTTTTTATAATTGAATGATGGTGATATAGTAGTGCCATTAAATCTTCAGGAATAATTTTATTTTTCTTGATTTGATAATTCTAGCACTTTCTTTCTTATTTCATTAGCAATCTTTCTGAAATTCTTCATTTTGCTTTATCTAATTTATTTTTTTTCATCCAACTTACTGTGTAACAATTTTTTCTTTCAATTAATTCACCTTGTTTATATGCATTAATTATCTCATTAATAGCATAGCTTACTCCATACCTAGGTTTAAAATTTGTATTTAATAATTTTTGTGAATTTAATCTGTAAGATCTTAAATCTACAATTTTTTTAATATTTATTT
>Ga0208261_1000463_pt1 | contig 15920 bp, 8 predicted proteins | sample Knorr_S7_td_DCM__FD_185595 | JGI IMG/M metagenome (GOLD analysis project Ga0208261, IMG submission 185595) | Marine microbial communities from Southern Atlantic Ocean transect - Knorr_S7_td_DCM_ad_131m_LV_B (SPAdes) (version 3) | ecosystem: Environmental > Aquatic > Marine > Oceanic | place...
CTATACTACCACCCGTCATATATTCGCATCCGTTTGATCCACATCCTTCAATAACTGCAGTAGCTCCAGAATTTCTCACTGCAAATCTTTCGCCAGCTTGACCTGATGCAAATAAATATCCAGAGGTTGCGCCGTATAAAACTGTATTTCCAATTATTGTGTTTTCGTTTGAAATTAAATTACTATCTTCTTGTTGCTTTATAGAAATTGTTGCTCCAGATAAACCTTTTCCTACATAATCATTAGCGTCACCTCTTAAATTTAGTTTTAAACCTTTAATCCCAAATGCGCCAAATGATTGTCCCGCAGAACCTTTAAATTTTAATGTCAAAAAATTTTCCTCTAATTTTTTGTATCCATATTTTTTAAAGATTTGATAAGATATCCTTGTTCCAACGGCTCTATTTGTATTTTTAATAATAAATTCTTTTTCAATTATTTTATTTTTATCTATTTGATTTTCAATTTCTGGAAATATTTTTTGATCTAAAGTGTCTGGAACTTTATTAATCTCTTTTTTTTCACAAAATCTTTTATTTTCTCCTGGATCAGGTAGTATAAACAAAGGATGTAGATCTAAATCATCTAAATTGGATGAGCCAGTACTTACTTGTTTTAATAAATCTGTTCTACCAATTATTTCATTTAATGATTTAAACCCTAAGTTTGCTAATATTTCTCTTACTTCTTCAGCAATAAAGTTGAATAGATTTACAACTTTATCAGGTGTGCCGCTAAATTTTTCTCTTAGTTTTTCATCCTGAGTACACACTCCAACTGGACAAGTGTTTGAATGGCACTGTCTCACCATGATGCAACCCATAGCTACTAGTGCAGTTGTTGCAACTCCATATTCTTCTGCACCCATCATTGCAGCAATAACTACATCTCTTCCTGTCTTAATCCCTCCATCTGTTCTTAATGTAACACTATGCCTTAAGTTGTTTAATGTTAGTACTTGATTTACTTCTGTTAATCCCATTTCCCATGGTATTCCAACATACTTAACGCTTGATTGTGGTGTTGCTCCTGTTCCACCATTATGACCTGATATAAGTATTATATCAGCTTTAGCTTTTGCAACTCCTGCAGCTATCGTTCCAATGCCTGATGAAGCTACCAATTTAACTCCTACTCTTGCATTAGGATTAACTTGTTTTAAATCATAAATTAATTGAGCTAAATCTTCTATTGAATATATATCATGATGAGGTGGAGGAGATATTAATGTAACTCCAGGAGTGGAATGTCGAAGTCTGGCAATCTCATTGGTAACTTTAAAACCGGGCAACTGACCTCCTTCTCCAGGTTTAGCTCCTTGGGCTATTTTAATTTCTATTTCATTACAATTATTTAAATAATTGATTGTTACACCAAATCTAGCTGAAGCAATTTGTTTTACTCTTGAGTTTGAAGTATCGTTGTTTGGCATCAAATTAAATCTTTTTTCATCTTCACCACCTTCACCACTGCAAGATGCTCCTTTTATTCTGTTCATTCCTATAGCTAAAGTTTCATGAGCCTCTTTTGATAAAGCACCATGTGACATGCTTCCACTTCCAAATCTTTTTAAAATTTCTGATACAGGTTCAACTTCTGAAATATCTATTGACGCTTTTAAATATCTCTTTCTAAAATCTATTAAATCCCTTAGGTTTATTGGTGGAAGATCATAAATACCTTTTGCATATTTTTTGTAAAGTTCTATGGAATTATTTGTTACAGCACTTTGTAGTAGGTGAATTAATTTCCCTTGATATTGGTGAGTTTCTCCTTTTTTTCTATATTTATATATTCCTCCAATAGGCAATACACTATCATTTCCATAAAATGCATCTTTATGAATATTTTTTATTTTTTTTTCTATGCCAATTAATCCTATACCAGAAATTTTTGAAGTTATTCCATGGAAGTATTTTGAAACTATGCTTCTGCTTAAGCCAAGTGATTCAAAATTACAGCCGCCCCTATAAGAACTCAAAACAGATATTCCCATTTTAGACATTATTTTTAAAAGGCCTGCATTTACTGATTTAATGTATCTTTCGATACATTCTTCGTAATTATATTTTCCAAAAAGATTTTTTTTGTAACGTTGATATATACTATCTAAAGCTAAATATGGATTTACAGTAGTTGCCCCTACTCCAATTAGAGTAGCAAATGAGTGAGTATCTAAAGCATCTCCAGTTTGCACATTTATAGAAATATATCCTCTCAATTTATTTTTTATTAAATGCTTATTAACTGCTCCTACGCATAAAAGCATTGGTATTGCTATCTTTTTTTCAGATAATTCTTTATCTGATAAGATCAGCTGTGTTGCACCTTCTCTTACAGCAATTAAAGATTCTTCTAAAATATTGTCTAAGCTTTCTTTAAGAGATTTTTCATAAGAAAAAGTACAATCAATTGTTTTTGATTTTTTATCAAATAAATTAATAAATTTTTGAAATTGTGAATTTGATAAAATAGGACTTTCCAAAACATATATGTTATTTTTAGTTAATTTATCAAAGTTTAGAATATTTCCCAAATTTCCAAATCTTGTTTTTAAACTCATAACTTTATTTTCTCTCAATGAATCTATTGGTGGATTAGTAACTTGACTAAAATTTTGTCTAAAAAAGTGATATAGCGGCCTATAATAATCAGATAAGACCGCAAGGGGAGTATCATCTCCCATTGAGCCAACTGCTTCTTTAGCTTCTTCGACCATGGGATGTAGAATTAGTTCTAAATCTTCAATACTTAAACCGAAAGAATGCTGTCTTTTTCTTAATTCAGATCCACTAAAAATAATTTTTTCCTTATTAATTTTAATTTTTTTATCAAGATCTATAATTTGGTTGTTAAAATGTTTATATTCCTTTGCTAAATAATCTTTAATTTGGTTATTTGTATAAACTTTTCCTTTTTTAATCCTAACGCCTAAAATATCACCTGGTCCTAGTCTTCCCTTTGAAATAATTTTTTTTTCGTTTAAATCAATCATTCCTGTCTCTGAACCAGCAAATAATAAATTATCATTTGTTAAGATATATCTTAGTGGTCTAAGGCCATTTCTATCATTTGCAACAATTGCCCACTCATTATCTGTAGCAGCTATTGCAGCAGGGCCATCCCATGGTTCCATAGTACTATTTAAAAAATTAAATAGTTTTTGATGATCTCTTGGTAATATTTTACTTTTTTTAGACCATGCATCTGGAATTAACATTAATTTTGCTAAAGGTGCAGGCTGTCCAGAGATATTTAATAATTCAAAAACATTATCTAAAGCTGCTGAGTCTGACGCTCCTGGTTGAATTACTGGTTTTAAATTTTCTATATTATCAAATAATGTGCTTTCCATTTCATTTTCATGCACTTTCATCCAATTGCAGTTTCCTTTAAAAGTATTTATTTCTCCATTGTGTGCTATAGCTCTAAAAGGCTGCGCCAAATCCCAACTTGGAAATGTATTTGTAGAAAATCTTTGATGAAATATTGCGTACCTGGAAACAAATCGTTGATCATTTAAATCAGTATAAAAATCAGACAAGGCTTCTGCTAAAAACATGCCTTTATAAATTATCGATTTAGCACTTAAAGAACAGATATAAAAACCATCTAAATTATTTTTAATTACTTCATTTTCAATTTTTCTTCTAATCTCATATAATTTTCTTTCTAAATCTATATTTGATAAATTTTTATCATTAGGTTTAAATATGACTTGAGTAATTTCAGGTCTATTACTATTAGCCTTTTCGCCCAAAACTTTTGTATTTATTGGAACTTGTCTCCATCCATAAATTTTAAAATTTGAATTAGTAAGTTCCTTTTCAAAAATAGTTTTACAAGTTTCTTGAACATTGAAATTGTCTCTTGGTAAAAAAACCATACCAACACATATTTCTGAACCATCATGCTTGTGTCCTTTGGTTTTTATTTTTTCTACAAAAAAATCATAAGGAATTTCGATATGTAGACCTGCACCGTCTCCAGTTTTGCCATCTGCATCAACAGCCCCTCTGTGCCAAACAGCTTTTAAAGCTTTAATCCCATACTCAACAACTTTTCTTGATTTTTTTCCCTCTGTGGAAGCTACCAGTCCCACACCACATGCATCATGCTCTTGATTTTCAGAATAGATATGGTTTTTTTTTAGTAGATTTAAATTTTTTGATCTTAAATTTTTCATGCAACCTTTTGCTCTTTTTTTATTTTATTTTCTAAATATTTATCGATTGAAATAGCTGCTTCTCTTCCATCTTTTATAGCCCACACAACTAAAGAAGCTCCACGAACTATATCGCCTGCAGCAAATACACCGGGAATATTTGTTTCTAAGGTATCAAAATTAATTTTTATTGTTCCCCATTTTGTTACTTTTAGTTCTTCTTCATCAAATAGTTTTGGTAATTCTTCTGGATCAAAACCAAGTGCTTTTATGATCATATCTGCTTGTAATTTAAACTCAGATCCATTTTGAACGATTGGCTTTCTTCTTCCACTATCATCGGGTTCACCTAGTTTTATTTTATTTGCAATTAAACTTTTTATAAAATTTTTTCCTATAAATTCTTTTGGATTAGATAACCATAAAAACTTAACTCCCTCGTCCTCTGCATTATGTACCTCCCTTGCAGAGCCAGGCATATTTTCTCTATCTCTTCTATATAAGCATTTAACTGATTTAGCATTTTGCCTTATGCATGTTCTCACACAATCCATAGCAGTATCTCCACCTCCGATTACTACTACATTTTTATCTTTCGCATTAAGTGTACCGTTATCAAATAGCTCAACTTTATCTCCTAGGCCCTTTTTATTTGAAGCAGTCAAAAAATCCATTGCTGGAAATATATTTTTTAATTCGCTTCCTGGTAAATCAATTTCTCGTGCTTTGTATACTCCGGTAGCAATTAATATTGCATCATGTTTTTTTCTTAGTTCTGGTAATTTTATTTTTTTTCCTACTTCGATTTTTTGAACAAATTTAATTCCACTCTCTTTTAAAAGATTTGTTCTTCTTTCAACTACATATTTTTCTAATTTGAAATTGGGTATCCCATAAATTAAAAGTCCGCCAGGTCTATCATATCTATCATATATCGTTATATGATAACCTTTTTTTCTTAACTCTTCAGCGCAGGCTAACCCTGCTGGGCCTGCTCCTATAATTCCTATACTTTGATTTTTATTATTTGATATTTTTAGTGGTTTAATCCAACCATTTTCCCATGCATTTTCGGTAATAAATTTTTCTATTGAACCAATTGTAACTGTTCCATGTCCTGATTGTTCAATAACACAATTTCCTTCACATAATCTATCTTGTGGGCATATTCTTCCACAAACTTCTGGCATATTATTAGTGCTCTGAGACAAATGGTAAGCTTCCTCTAGTCTTCCCTCTGCTGTTAGTTTTAACCAATCTGGAATATTATTGCTTAACGGACAGTGAACTTGGCAAAATGGAACTCCACATTGTGAACATCTGCTAGATTGTTCTTCAGCTTTTTTATTAATAAATTCCTTATAAATTTCAGCAAAATCCTCCGTTCTTTCATTAACAGATCTTTTATGTGGAGATTGTTGATCTAACTCAACAAATTTTAGCATTTTTTCTTTCATATTTAGCTAGAATTATATCAATTAAATCGCTACTTAAAGATAATTTAGGTCATACATACTGACCAAAATATTGTTAAAACGTTATATTTTGCTGCTTTTTTGCAGTCCTAACATTGCTAATATGCAAACATGTAATTGCTTTATTTTGATATTAATTTCTTTAGGAAGGAACAATCCTAATGATTTCTAATTATTTTGAGACTTTTATTTTATCAATTGTTCAAGGGATTTCAGAATTTATTCCGGTTAGTTCTTCTGCGCACTTAATTTTAATATCTGAGCTTAGTAATTTTTCCTCTAGCTCCTTAGTAATAGATGTGGGTTTACATCTTGGATCACTATTAGCAATAATAGTTTTTTTTAGAAAAGATCTATTAAATTTTTTTAATAATAAAAGTTTAGCATTGCTAATAATAATTGGTTCACTTCCAATAATAGTAATTGGACTTCTATTATATACTAGTGGTCTAATATACTATTTGAGAAATATAGAAGTAATAGCTTGGTCTACCCTATTTTTTGGAATACTTTTATATTTTGCAGATAATTTTAAAATTACAAAAAAATTTAATGAAAACTTAAGCATTAAAAATATATTTGTTATTGGATTATTTCAAATTCTTGCATTAATACCTGGAGTTAGTAGATCTGGAATAGTAATTACTGCTGGGAGATTTTTAAATTTTAATAGATATGACTCATCAAAAATTTCATTTTACTTATCTATTCCTGCTCTCGCAGGTGCAAGTATATTGGGACTAAAAGATATTATTAATCAAAATTTACAATTTAATATTTTAACTATATTTGCTGTATTTCTTTCCTTTTTTTTCTCCTACCTAACTATTAAATATTTTTTAGCTTTTACAAAAAAATTTTCATTAAAAATATTTGTTTATTATAGAATTATTTTAGCTGGATTATTATTTGTTATTGTATACTCTTAATTTGTTTTCAAAATTAGGTAATAATTGAGAAAATATAACACCAAATAAAATCAATGCGCATCCAAGAATATTATTAAAACTTAATATTTGATTTAATATAATCCATGCGGCAATAGCAGCAAAAACTCCTTCTAACGAAAAAATTATTGCTGCAGGAGCGGGTGTAATATTTTTTTGCGCATAGATTTGTAAAACAAAAGCAAATCCTCCAGATAAAATTCCAGCATATAAAATCTGTACTTTGTGAGATAGAATATTAGATATTATAAATTCCTCAAAAATTAAACTTAATACTATAGAGCATGACGAAACAACTAATGTTTGTACTAAACCAATTAAGATAGGTGTGTTGAACTCTTCAATAATTTTACCAATAAATATTATATGTAATGCCCAAAAAATAGCGCTTACTACAACAAGGGAATCTCCTAATCTAATTGTAGCATCTTGAAAATTAGTTAATAAATAACCACCGATCACACAAAGCATTGCAGAAGGCCAAACACTCCAATGAATAGTTTTTTTGAAAAGAAAAAAAACAATTATTGGTACCATTGGTACATAAAATATTGTGACAAATGCAGCATTAGCAACATCTGTATAAATCAATGCTACTTGTTGAAAAACAGAAGCTAAAAATAAAAAAATTCCAATCAATACTGAAAGATAAATAAATTTCCTTTTGTCCTTTGAAATTATTCTTTTGGTATTAGTTTTTTCTAAAATTAAGTAAAATGGAATTAAAGCAATAAAGCCTACAAAAAATCTTACAGCATTAAAAGTATATGGTCCTATTTTTTCCATGCCTGTTTCTTGCGCAATAAAAGTAGTTCCCCAGATTAATGTACAAAAAAGGGCACTAATAATTGAAACTGGCTTAGACATAATTATAGTGCCAATTTATAAGCAAAGTTTTTTCCAAGATTATCTTTTAATTCATTGGAAAATCTAGCAGCTTCTGCTCCATCTATAATTCTGTGATCGTAGGACAATGACAATGGAAGCATAATTCTTTTTTGAAATTCATTATCAATTAAAACTTGCTTATAATAAGTTCTTCCAACTCCCAAAATTGCTACTTCCGGATAATTAATAATTGGTGTAAAAAATGACCCTCCTATTCCACCCAAACTAGTTATTGTCATTGATCCACCAAAAAATTCTTTTTTATCAATTTTAAGTTTTCGACATTTTTCACTTACTTCTTTCAGCTCTAAAGATATTTGGTTAAGATTTTTTTTATTTACATCTCTAATTTTTGGTACCATTAGTCCATGCTCAGTATCAACTGCAATACCAATATGAAAGTATTTTTTTAATGTCATTTTTCCTTCATTGATTTCATCTATAGAAGAGTTAAAACTAGGATATTTTTTCATTGTTGCTACTAAAGATTTAATTATAAAAACCAAAGGTGACATCTTTTTCTTTTCCCCTGTATTTATATCAGTAAGTGATGCTCGGAATTCTTCAAGCTCTGTAACATCTGCCTCATCGTGGTGAGTAACATGTGGAATAGTCTGCCAAGAGTTTAAAAGATGGGGAGCGGCTATTTTTTTTACTCTTGGTATTTCTTTTATTTCAACTTCTCCAAACTCTGAATGTTTAAACTCTATTTTTGATTTATTTGGTTGTTTATTTTCATTTAATTGATTATTTATAAAATTTTTTACATCTTCATGACTTACTCTTCCTTTTCTTTGAGTTCCTTTTATCTCGCTTATATTTGCTCCCAATTCCCTTGCAAATTTTCTTACATTAGGAGTGGTAAATATTTTTTTAACTTCTGACATTTTTTATAGTTTTGTAGGAATCGGTTTTTCTGGATCAATATTATATTTTTTTATCGCATCTTCAGCATATTTAGATGGTATTAATTGTTCTTTGGCTAGTACACTTAATGAATATGTAACAATATGCTCCTTATCTACTTCAAAAAATTTTCTTAGGTTTTTTCTTGTATCACTTCTACCATATCCATCTGTTCCAAAAGAGTAAAAACTTTTTCTTACAAAGGGTCTAATTTGATCAGAATTTAATCTCATATAATCAGAGGCAGATACTACTGGACCTTCTGTTGTAGATAAACATTCTTCAATGTAATTTTGTTTTGGTTTTTTATCTGGATTTAAAAGATTATATCTTTCTACTTCTATAGCTTCTTTTCTAAGTTCATTAAAACTTGTGACACTCCATACATTGCTATCTATTTTATAATCTTTCTGTAAAATTTCAGCTGCAGCAATCATTTCTCTTAATATTGTGCCTGAGCCTAATAATTGAATTTTAGTTTTCTTGTATTTTTCAAATTCTTTAAATAAATACATTCCTTTTAATATCCCTTTTTCAACATTTTTATCTTTTGGCATTGATGGATGAGAGTAGTTTTCGTTCATAGTAGTAATGTAATAAAAAATATTTTCCTGTTTTTCATACATTCTTCTAAGCCCTTCTCTAAATATTGTAGCTAATTCATATCCAAAAGTTGGATCATAAGATTTACAATTAGGTATAACGGAAGACATTATATGACTATGTCCATCACCATGTTGTAAACCTTCTCCTGCAAGAGTAGTCCTTCCTGCAGTTGCGCCTATTAAAAAACCTCTAGTTTGATTATCTCCAGCTGCCCAGGCAAAGTCACCTGTTCTCTGAAATCCAAACATCGAATAAAATATATAAATTGGGATCATTGAAATATCATGATTTGAATATGAAGTTCCTGCTGCTATCCATGATGACATTGCACCTGCTTCCGTAATGCCTTCTTCTAACACCTGTCCCTTAACGTCTTCTCTATAAGAACTTAACTGTTCAGAGTCTACGGGTTCATATTTTTGACCTTCGTGAGCGTAAATTCCAATTTTTTGAAAAAATCCTTCCATTCCAAATGTACGTGCTTCATCTGGTATAATTGGCACTAAGCGAGGAGCTACATTTTTATCTCTTAATAAACTTGTTAACATTCTAACTAAAATCATTGTTGTGGACATTTCTTTTTTTCCAGTTGATTCTTTCATAGCACTAAAAATGTCTACTGGAGGAGTTTTAATAGATTTTGCAAAAGATGTTCTTTCAGGCAAATTACCCCCTAATTTTAATCTACATTCTTTTAAATATTTAATTTCTGCAGAATTTGGAGGAGGTCTATAATATTCAACATTTTTTACTTGTTCGTCAGTTAATGGCAAATCGAATCTATCTCTGTAATATAAAAGATCTTCTTCTCCTAATTTTTTTTGTTGATGTGTGGTATTCATACTTTCACCTGATTTACCCATTCCATATCCTTTAATTGTTTTTGCAAGTATAACTGTAGGGGTACCTTTATTTTGCATTGCAGAATTATATGCCGCATAAACTTTATGAGGATCGTGACCTCCTCTATTTAATTTCCATATATCTTTATCTGTCATCTGAGAAACCATATCTAATAATTCTGGATATTTTCCAAAAAATTTTTCTCTTACATAAGCACCGCCTTTTGCTTTAAATGCTTGATATTCACCATCAACCGCTTCTCCCATTCTCTTTATTAATAATCCAGTTTTGTCTTTTTCTAATAATTGATCCCAATAAGATCCCCAAATCACTTTAATCACATTCCATCCTGCTCCCCTAAATATTCCTTCCAATTCTTGAATTATTTTTCCATTACCCCTTACCGGTCCATCCAGTCTTTGGAGATTACAGTTAACAACAAAAATTAAATTGTCTAACTTTTCTCTAGCTGCTAAACCTATGGCTCCTAAAGATTCGGGTTCGTCAGTTTCTCCGTCACCTAGAAAACACCAAATTTTTCTTCCTTCATCTTTTAGTAAACCTCTATTGATCAAATATTTATTAAATCGTGCTTGATAAATTGACATGATTGGACCGAGTCCCATTGAAACAGTTGGGAACTGCCAAAATTCTGGCATCAGCCACGGGTGTGGATATGATGAAAGTCCTCCTGGATTTACTTCTTGTCTAAATCTATCTAGCTGTTTTTCACTTAGTCTTCCTTCTAAAAATGCCCTTGCATACATACCCGGTGCACTATGTCCCTGAAAATATATTAAATCTCCACCAAACTTGTTATTTTTAGCTCTCCAAAAATGATTCATACCAACATCGTAGAGAGTAGCTGCAGATGCAAATGTACCTATATGACCACCAAGTTCAGGATTTTTTTTATTTGCTCTTACTACCATTGCAGCTGCATTCCATCTAATTAGAGATCTAATTTTTCTTTCTATGTTTTGATCACCTGGAGATTTTACTTCTTCTTCTGGAGAAATTGTATTTATGTAAGGTGTATTTCTCGATAAAACTAAATCAGAACCCTCTTTATAAGAATGCTCTATTAATTGCTTTATCAAAAACTGAGCTCTTTTTTTTCCATCATTTTCTAAAACTGCTGAAAGAGACTCTATCCATTCTTTTGTCTCAGTAGGATCAATATCTTCTTTTCCTGAAGGTTCCATTGCTTCTTTTCTTTTTATTTTTTTCTCATTTTCTTTTACTTCTTCTTTTAAAACTAAAGTATCCTCTGCTTCTTTGATTATTTTTTCAGTAAGTGGTGGTATTTTTTCTTCTACAGTTTTTTTTGAAGTATCTTCAGATTTTTTTTCACCGCTTAAAGTTATAAGCAGATCACCTTTTGATACTTTATCTCCTATCTTTACATCAACAGATTCGACTATTCCTTCATAAATTGATGGAACTTCAACACTAGACTTGTCACTTTCTAAAGTCACTACTGAGTCATTTTTTTTAATATTATCTCCAGTTTTGACTAATATTTCTATAATTTCTACTTTTTCAAAATCTCCGATATCAGGAACTAAAAGTTTATTTTTCATATTAAATTAATTTCTTTCAATACACATAGAGATTCCCATTCCTCCTCCAATGCATAAAGTAGCCAAACCTTTTTTTGAATTTCTTTTAATCATTTCATGTATTAATGTAACTATTATCCTGGAACCAGATGCACCTATTGGATGGCCAAGTGCAATTGCACCTCCATTAACATTTACTATTTCTTGAGGAATTTTTAGTTCTTTTACTACAGCAATACTTTGCGCAGCAAAAGCTTCATTGGATTCTACTAAATCTAAATCCTTCACGCTCCATCCTGCTTTATCTAATGCTTTTTTTGATGCTGGAATTGGACCTGATCCCATTAATGCAGGATCTACACCACAAGTGGCCCAAGATATTATTTTTGCTAATGGATTCAAACCTCTTTTTTCAGCTTCTTCACGTTCCATTAACAATACTGCTGCAGCACCATCGTTTATTCCAGATGAATTTCCTGGCGTAACTGTTCCATCTTTTTTAAATGCTGGTTTAAGTTTTGATAGTCCTTCTAGAGTGATATCTTTTCTTGGGTGTTCATCCTCTAGCAATGTACTTTCGATTATTTCATCTAAGAATTTTTTATTTTTTATTGCATCTTGTGCTTTTGATTGAGAGGAGACTGCAAAATCATCTTGATCTTTTCTTGATATATTCCATTTTTCAGCAACATTTTCTGCCGTTATGCCCATATGATAATTATTATATGCATCAATTAAACCATCCTTTAGCATTAGTTCTTCTTTTGAATTACTCATGCTTTCCTGTCCTCCTGATATAATAATTTTAGCATCGCCTGATAAAATTGATTGATATCCGGCAACTATAGATCTTAAACCTGAGCCGCAAACTTGATTGATCACAAAACCGGTTTTGCTTTCTGGTATTCCTGCTCCTATAGCGGCTTGTCTTGCTGGATTTTGTCCTGTTCCACCAGTTAAAACTTGACCCATAATAACTTCATCTATGTCGTTAGCTTTCACTTTTGATTGCTCTAAAATTTTTTTAATTACTAATTTTCCAAGTTCATGTGCTTGAAATTCTTTTAAAGAGCCGTTGAACTTTCCTATTGCTGTCCTCAAAACTGATGTGAAAACTATATCTTTAGAATTTTTTCCCATATAAATACAATAATTGCTAATATGGTATAATACATTAAAAGATGTAATAATATAAGACAATGTTGCGCCTGTAGCTCAATTGGATAGAGCGCTTGGCTACGGACCAGGAGGTTCTGGGTTCAACTCCTAGCAGGCGCGCCAAATATAGAATTGCTATGAAAATATCTTTACAAAAATCAGTGTTTTATTTCTTTGCAATAGTAATTGTAGTATTAATTATAATTACTTTGCTAGTATAGAATATATGCCAGAAAATTTTGAACAGTTAAGTCTCAAACCAGGTTTTATGAAACATAATGGTGGGCTTCTATTTAAAGAAATTTCAAAAACTGAATATGAGTTTAAAACAACTGTTAAAGAAATTCATTTAAATGCCTCTGGAATTACCCATGGTGGATATATTGCTTCTATAATTGATGCTGGAGCAGGAACAGCTGCCCACAGAGTTGCTGATAATATTCCCTGCGTAACTATATCTTTAGATATAAAATTTATAGCACCAACTAAATTAAACGATGAAATTATAGGTTTTGCAAAAATTCAAAAAAAAACTAAGACGTTAGTATTTTTAATTTGTCATCTACAATCGAATGGAAAAATTATTGCATCTGCATCTGGTGTTTGGAAAGTATTAAATACTAATCCAATTGCTAAATCTGGTTTTGGTGGTTAATTGTTTTTCTTTTATAGTTTAAGTATCCAAATATTAAAAGCAATATTAAAGCAATTGGATAAACGATTGATTTGTTGGGTCTACTTAAATTTTCAATTTTAAATTCACTAATTATATCTCCTGTTTGCATCCCATTTTTCTTAGCTAGTCCATTCCATTTTAAAGTATCAACTACAATTTGATTATTATTTTTAGTTAAATTAATTCCATAGTCTTCTAACTTGAAATTTTTTTCAAAAGAATTTTTATTAATTACAAATAATTTATATCTTTCGCCATATTCACTTGGGCGAGTAACTTTTAAATGAACTTCTTTATTTTTATCTAGGTTTATTGAATGAATATTGTTTAAATCTTTATAATCATATTTTGGATAAAATTTATTTAGTACAAATTCTGGTGACAAAAAAGATATTGAAATAAATAAAAAAACTATAATTTCATACCATTTAAGTCTATTAAAAAACCATCTTTGAGTGGCAGCGGTAAATACTAATATTCCAATTAATGAAGTGACAATCACTAACAAACCATGCCAAATATTTTCAATCCCAATTAAAAGCAATTCATGATTGAATAAAAAAACAATCGGAAGAATTCCCGTTCTTAAGCTATACCAAAATGCTTGTACTCCTGTTTTAAGAGGATCTCCTCCAGAAATACCTGCTGCCGCATAGGATGCTAAACCTACAGGTGGAGTTACATCTGCCATTAATCCAAAATAAAATACAAACAAATGAACGGCTATTAATGGAAATATGAAGCCTGAAGCATTGCCTACATCTACTAAAACCATGGACATTAATGATGCTACAACTACATAATTTGCTGTTGTTGGCAATCCCATGCCCAGCAATAGGCATAAAACCATAGTGAGTAATATTAAAATTATTACGTTATCTCTTGCAACTGACTCTATTACTATAATTAAATTTGTACTTAGTCCTGTAGAACCAACTGCTCCAACTATTACTCCTGCAGTTGCAATAGCAATACCAACTGCAACCATATTTATAGCGCCTTTCTCAAAACCAACGACTGTTTGATTAAACCAAATTTTAAATCCATCTTTAAAATTTGGTTCTTTTATTAGTTTATTTATTAAATTAACTAAAATTAATGCAATTGTTGCATAGAATATAGAATAAGAAGCAGTTAGCCTTAGAAAAACTAACAAATAAATTAATACAAAAATTGGTATTAAAAAGTGTAAACCAGCAAGAAAGGTTTTTTTTAATATTGGCACATCTTTTTCTTCCATTCCTTTAAGATTTAATTTTAAGGCTTCAAGATGAGAAATATAAAACAACGCTATATAAGATATTATTGCAGGTAAAAAAGCATGCTTAACAACTTCAAAATATGTAACTCCAATAAAACTTGCCATAACAAAAGCTGCAGCTCCCATAACCGGTGGCATTATTTGTCCATTAACAGATGAAGATACTTCTATCGCTCCAGCTTTTTCTTTTGAAAATCCAGTTTTTTTCATAATAGGAATTGTAAAAGTTCCAGTAGTGACTGTGTTTGCAACCGAAGAACCGGATATCATGCCAGTCATTCCTGATCCTAAAATGGCTGCTTTAGCTGGACCTCCTCTCATTTTTCCAACCATTGCAAAAGCTAAATTTAAAAAATATTGTCCACCTCCAGCAGTTTCTAAAAGAGCACCAAATAAAACAAACAAAAATATGAAATCTACTGAAACACCAATTGGAATTCCAAAAATAGCTTCTTGGTCAAACCATTGAAAACCGACAAGTCTCTTTAGCGAAAGTCCTCCGTGTGAAATTATTTCAGGCGCATATTTTCCAAAATATGAAAATAATAAAAAACATACTGCTATAATTACTAATGGTATTCCAATTACCCTTCTTGTTGCTTCAAGTAAAATTAAAATTCCAGTTGCTCCAATAATTAGTTCAACTGGTATAATATATTTGCCTAGTGTAATTTTAAGAAGAATACCTCCTCTATCTACTAATTGATCGTAAAAAAAATAAATATATAAACAACAAAAAGTTGCAATTATACTAATTAAAATATCAATTATTGAAATTTTTTTTGATCTAGAAAAAGGAAAAATCAAAAAAGCTAGTAGTAAAGCAAATCCTAAATGAATTGCTCTAGCTGGTAAACCTTTAAACATTCCAATATTAAACCAAAAAGGAAATGGAGATGCGTACCAAAGTTGAAACAAGGACCAAATAATTGCTATTCCTGCAACAATTTTTAAATGAATCCCTGAAAGATTTCTAGTTGGAGATAAATCTTCACTAATTTTACTTTCAATTTTTGTATCAACGTTTTGATTCATTTATTAAATACTTTACTATAAAAAAAAGGCCCAATAAATATATTGGGCCTTTTAAAATTTAATTAAGTATTATAATTACATTAATCCAGCTTCTTTATAGTATTTAATAGCTCCTGGATGTAATGGAGCTGATAAACCATCAGCTATCATGTTTTTCTTTTCTAATGGTCCGAATGCAGGATGTTGTTTTCTGAAATCATCAAAATTTTCAAAAACAGCTTTTGTAACTAAATAAACTAGTTCCTCAGAAACATCAGCGCTAGTCACAACAGTAGCTTTTACACCAAAAGTAGTAACATCTTTCTTTTGTCCTGTATAAGTTCCTGCAGGTATTGTAGCCGCTGCATAATAAGGTGCACCATCTATTAAACCTTGAACTGCTGAACCCGTAAGGTTAA
>Ga0208261_1000464_pt1 | contig 15914 bp, 15 predicted proteins | sample Knorr_S7_td_DCM__FD_185595 | JGI IMG/M metagenome (GOLD analysis project Ga0208261, IMG submission 185595) | Marine microbial communities from Southern Atlantic Ocean transect - Knorr_S7_td_DCM_ad_131m_LV_B (SPAdes) (version 3) | ecosystem: Environmental > Aquatic > Marine > Oceanic | place...
AAAGATTATTCAAATAACAAACATAAAAAAGTAGATGATTATGCTTTTGGAGGTGGTGGCGGAATGGTTTTAAAAATTGAACCAATCTATAATTGCATAGAAATCATTAAAAAGAAGAAAAAAATTGATCTAATTATTTATATGAGCCCTGATGGAGAAAAACTAAATCAAAAAAAAGCTAACAAACTATCATTATATAAAAATATCATAATAATTTGTGGCCATTATAATGGTATAGATGAAAGAATTAGAAAAAATATAGTCAATAGTGAAATTAGTATCGGCGATTATGTTTTAACTGGAGGTGAATTACCTGCAGCAATATTAATTGATTCTATAGCAAGGTTGATACCAGGTGTGTTATCAAATGAATCAACGGCTCTTAATGATTCTTTTCAAGATGATCTTTTAGGATACCCAAATTATACTAGGCCTGCTGAATTTAAAGAATGGAAAGTTCCTAGTATACTATTATCAGGAAATAAAAAGGAAATTGAAAATTGGCGAATCAAAAAATCAATTGAAAACACCAAAAACAAAAGACCTGATCTTCTGAAATAAAAATTTCTATTCATAATTTAAAAGTTCTAATAAAATTTTAAAAAAATAAAAATAGACTATATTTGCACACTTAAATAAAGGATTATGTCATTAGAAAAAATACAAATGGACAAGGAAAATGTTGAAAAAAGGAAAAATTTTCCTGATTTTAAGTCTGGAGATATAATTAATGTTCATGTAAAAATCCGAGAGGGAAATAAAGAAAGAATACAGCAATTTCAGGGAACTGTAATTCAAAGAAAAAGCATAAGAACAAATGGAGAGACTTTTACCATAAGAAAAATTTCTGATTCGATAGCTGTTGAAAAAATTCTACCACTTTTTTCACCAAATATTGAAAAAATAGATGTTATTAGAAAAGGAAAAGTCAGAAGAGCCAGATTATTTTATTTGAGAAAAAGAAAAGGTAAGCAAGCAAAAATTAAACAAAAAATTTAATTTTGAATCAACCATTATAAGGTTGATTGTATGAACCTATCATTTGAAAAATATCAGGCATCAGGAAATGATTTCATTTTAATCAATCAATACAATAATAATTTTTTATTAAATAAAAAAAGAATAAAATTTTTATGTGATAGAAACTTAGGGGTGGGTGCAGATGGTCTAATAATTTTCAGAAATACACAAACAGCAGACTTTGAAATCAAATTTTACAATCCAGATGGATCTGAAAGCTTTTGCGGAAATGGAAGTAGATGCGCTGTTCATTTTGCTATTTCAAATAATATATCAAAAAAAAACTTTTCCAGATTTCTTGCAAAAAATAAATATCATGAAGCCTTTGTAAATAGGAGCAAAATTTCAATCAAGATGAATAACATATCAAATATCAAAAAAATAGATAATGATTATTATGTTGACTTAGAGTCCCCCCATTATGTAAGGTTTTGTAAGGATTTAAATAATTTAGATTTCAACAAAAACATTAAAAATATTAAGTTAAACTACAATCCAAAATATGGGCTTTTTAATATAAATCTTATTCAAATCATAAATAAAAATGAAATAAGTGTAAGAACTTTTGAGAAAGGTGTTGAAGGCGAGACCCTTAGCTGTGGTACAGGAGCAATAGCCTCATCAATTGCAGCTTCATTTAAAAAATGTGAAAGCCCATTAAAAATAAATTATGCAGGAGGATCAATGAAGGTTAGATTTACCAAGAATATAAATATTTTTGAAAATATTTATTTGGAGGGTTCTCAAAATTTTGTTTATTCTGGTAAAATAAAAATTTGACTTGATACATTTTTTTTATTTTTGAGGTATAAATGAAATAGAACAATGAGAAAATTTCAATTATTTATTTTAATATTAGTACTATTATATTCATGTAATATGAATAATGAAAACAAAGAAATTGTGTTTAGTGAAAGATTTGGTTTCGGTAAGATAGTTGGCAAAATAGAAAATAAAACAATAAAAGAAGCATCTGGTTTAGTAGAAAGCATCGAAAACCAAAATGGCTTATGGACACATAATGATGGAGGAGATGGTCCATTTTTATATTTTATTTCCAATCTAGATGCAAAAATTTTAAAAAAAATAAGTTTGGTTGGAATAAAAAATGAAGATTGGGAAGATTTAGCAATTGGGCCAAGCATATTAGGTGATACAAGCACATACATTTACCTAGGCGATATAGGAGATAATAAAAAAAATAAAACAATAAAAAAAATTCATTTTTTTAAAGAGCCTAAAATAAAAGAATATGAAAATGAAATAATTGAAATTAATGATATAAAAACTATCAATTTTTATTCTGAAAAAAAAATAGAAAACTTTGAAACTTTAATGATTGATCCTAATTCAAGAGAATTATTTTTAATTGCAAAGAATAAAAAAAAGAAACAAAATATATATAAGATTATTACTAAGAATATACAAATAAATAAAGTTCAGGAAGCTAAAAAAGTTTTGACACTAGATTTAAAAAATTTAAAAGGAGAAATAACAGGTGGAGAAATTTCAAGAAATGGACAAGAATGTTTAATTAAAACTTATAGTAATATTTTATTGTGGGAGAAAAAGATCGATGATAAATGGGAAAAAACTTGGTCTCAAAAACCTAAAGTATTAAAATATATTCCCGAATCTCAAGGAGAAGCTATTTGCTGGTCAAAAGACGGGAATGCATATTTTACTCTAAGTGAAAATGAAAGCTCTGATGAAGAACAAAACTTGTTTAAATATTTAAGAAATTAATTTATTTTGATTCTATCTGGGACAATTATTGCCTCAGAAAAATTATTAATTAATTTATTTAAAGCCTTATTTGCATTTATTCTATAAAAATATTTTCCTACTTTCACTCTATAATTTGGCTGATCATATAAAGTATATATATCCAAATCAGAATAAATAGAATCGGCTGTAAAGAATATTGAATCAGCCTTTTCACGCTCTAAACCAGAAAATATTTGAATAGTATAGCCATTTAAATATTTGTCCTTTGGTTTATTTTCATAAGTTATAAAAATATTTTCAAGCTCTTTATTAAACTCAGATTCTTCAGTAAAAGAAGCTTCATTTCTATTATCAAAATTATTGGCAGCTTTCTCAGGGCTATCTCTTAAAAAAGAGAGATCTTCAAAATAGCCCTTCTCTAAATATTGAGAAGAAACAGGGGGTTTATTTATACAACCGACAATAAATATTATAACAAAAGTTAATAATCTAATCATTTATAATAACACATTTTTCATCATTTAAGTCGCTCTCTACTTTTTTATATTTGACGTCTTTAATTACTGAACCATTTTCATATTTTACAGAGACTTTACTATTTCTTCCATAAATCTTGTTTGATTTTATAGGCTCAGATTTAATTCCATCATCACTCCTCTGCTTGTTTCCAGACAAAAGTGATCTAGATTCTTCTTTGTTTGTAGAATAATCATTGCTTTGTCTTTTAACCTGTGCTTCTTTTACTTGATCAGGATCTTTGACCGGTATTTGAGAACTAGTCAAAAAAGATACCGTATCCTTGTTTACTTTTGCTATAAATATTTTAAACAATTCAAAACCCTCGAATTTATAAATAATCAAAGGGTCCTTTTGTTCATAAACTGCACTTTGAACTGATTGTTTTAAATCATCCATTTCTCTTAGATGTTCTTTCCAGTTTAAATCAATAGTTGATAAAGTAATAATTTTTTGCATTTCTGTAATTAACAGATCTGCATCGGTTTCAATACTATTTTCTAAATCACAAGCAACACCAATCTGTTTTTTTCCATCAGTAAAAGGTATCAGAATTTTTTTTACTGTTGCTCCTTTCTCTTTATAAATTCTTTTGAGAACAGGTAAGGCTGCTGATTTTATTATCTCATTTTTAGAATTATAATTATTTAGTAAACTATCATATAAATCTGATGAAATTAAATTGGAATCATTTTTTTCAAAATCATCCTTATTCATATCGAAATCAAAACCTAAAATTCCAAAAATATTTAACTTAAACTCATCAAAATTGTTCGATTCTTTAGAAGATAAAACTATATCTTCACAGGTATCATAAAACATATTAAGAATATCAACATCTAGTCTTTCTCCGTTTAAAGCATTCTTTCTTCTCTTATAAATTACTTCTCTTTGAGAGTTCATCACATTATCATATTCTAAAAGTCTTTTTCTAATAGCAAAATTATTTTCCTCAACTTTTTTTTGTGCTCTTTCAATAGATTTAGTAATCATACTATGTTGTATTACCTCGTCATCGTCTATTCCTAATCGATCCATGATTTTAGTCATTCTATCAGAACCAAATAGTCTCATTAGATTATCTTCCAAAGAAACAAAGAACTGTGAAGACCCCACATCTCCTTGTCTTCCAGCACGACCCCTAAGTTGCCTGTCTACTCTTCTAGACTCATGCCTTTCGGTACCTACGATAGCAAGACCACCAGCTTCTCTAGATTCCTCAGTTAATTTAATATCTGTTCCCCTTCCTGCCATATTAGTTGCAATAGTCACAGCACCTGGCTTACCAGCTTCAGCTACAACTTCAGCTTCTCTTGCATGTTGTTTAGCATTTAAAACTTGATGTTTTATTTTTTTTATTGAAAGCATTCTACTCAATAATTCTGAGATTTCTACAGAAGTGGTTCCAACTAATGTTGGCCTTCCTTGATCTTTTAATTCTATTATTTCATTAATTATTGCATTAAATTTTGCTTTTAAAGTTTTATAAACCTTGTCCTGCATATCATTTCTTACAATATCTTTATTTGTTGGAATCACAACACAATCAAGTTTATATATTTCCCAAAGCTCACCCGCTTCTGTTTCAGCAGTTCCAGTCATTCCACTTAATTTATTGTACATTCTAAAAAAATTCTGAAGAGTAATCGTAGCATATGTTTGAGTGGCGTCTTCAATTGTTACATTTTCCTTTGCTTCGATTGCTTGATGTAAGCCATCAGAATACCTTCTTCCCTCCATTATTCTTCCAGTTTGTTCATCAACAATTTTTACTTTACCATCCATTACTACATATTCCTGATCTTTTTCAAAAAGAGAATATGCTTTTAAAAGTTGATTAATTGTATGTATCCTTTTTGTTTTCAAACTATAATCATTAATCAACGCACCTTTTTTTTCTACAACATCTTCCTTTTTGGAATATTTCTTTTCAATTTCATCAATTTCAACTCCAATATCTGGAACGATAAAAAAGTTTGGATCATCTCCTTCGCTTGTTATTACATCTATTCCCTTATCGGTTAACTGAATAGAATTATTTTTTTCTTCTATAGTATAATATAAAGGCTCATCAGCTTCTGGCATAAGCTTGGAGTTATCCTGTAAATAATAATTTTCTGTATTTTGCATAATTGATTTTATACCCGACTCACTTAAATACTTAATCAATGGCTTGTATTTTGGCAAACCCCTAAATGCCCTAAAAAGTGCTCTTCCACCATTTTCTTCATCTTTTTGCTCAATAAGTTTTTTTGCTTCTGATAGATAGCCCGTAACCAACTTTCTTTGAAGATCGACTAGCTTACTTATTCTTGGTTTAAGATCAAAGAACTCATGATCATCTCCCTTTGGAATAGGTCCTGAAATTATAAGCGGTGTTCTTGCCTCATCAACTAGCACAGAATCTACTTCATCTACCATTGCAAAGTTGAGTTCTCTTTGTACCAATTCTTTTTTCTCTCTAACCATATTATCTCTTAGATAATCAAAACCAAATTCATTATTTGTACCATAAGTAATATTACAATTGTACGCATCTATTCTTTCTTGAGAATTTGGAGAATACTTATCTATACAATCAACGGTTAATCTATGAAATTCAAAAATAGGGGCATTCCATTCTGCATCTCTTTTAGCCAAATAATCATTAACTGTTACGATATGAACTCCTTTATCAGATAGGGCATTAAGGTAGGCTGGTAATGTTGCAACTAGTGTTTTACCTTCACCCGTTGCCATTTCAGATATTTTCCCTTGATGTAAAACAACTCCCCCAATCAATTGAACATCATAATGAATCATGTTCCATTCTATTTCCGCTCCTGCAGCACTCCATTTATTTATCCAAACAGCATTTTTGCCTTCTATTTTTACATTATCCTTAATTGATGCTAAATTATAATCAAAATCCTCTGCTTTAACCGTGATTTTTTTGTTTACGGAAAACCTTCTAGCGGTTTCCTTAACTACGGCAAATGCTTCAGGCAAAATTTCATTTAAAGTGTTTTCTATTATTTCTTTTTCTTCTACGCTTAGTTTATCAATTTTATCTAAAATTTCCTCTTTTAATTCTATGTTCTGCTCCTTTTCATTTATATAATCTTCTTTTAGAGATTTAATTTGATCCGAGACTTTTTTTGTATTAGCAGATATTTTTTCTTTAAAAGAAACTGTTTTATCTCTTAATTCTTGATCAGAAATAGATGATAATTTATCAAACTCAGAATTAATTTTATCAACATATGGATAAAGAAGCTTTAAATCTTTATCACTTTTTGTTCCAAATAATTTTTTTATACCCTTTCCTAATAAACCAAGCATACAAGTACTTTTTGAGACGTAAATTTAGAGTAATAATAGGATAAGTTATTAATTCCGCAAATAAAATTAATTTACTTATAAGAAAAACCTTAATTAAAATTTAATGTTACAAGCAATCTTTAGAATATTTCTAAAACTCCACGAGAAACTATTTGGCTCACTACTAGACTCTTTTCTATTTGATTCAAAAATATAGGATGGTTTTATTTTAAAAGGTGAATTTTTAATGTTTATACTCAAACCTAAAATTACCCTATCTCTAACTAAACTTCCTTCAGACAAATTGATTTCATTTTGAAAAAATGGATTATAATTATCCCAGACATTTAAAGAATAAGCTAATCTTAACCTATATCTAAATACATTGTCTTTTAGCTCTTTTATTCTATATTCATTTCTAAGTCTTAACTTCAAATTATCATTGATCTTATAAGATAAATCAAGATGAGGCCTTAATTCAGTAACTCTATCATCACCTTTCATTTCATAAATTTCTCTGTAAAATCCACCGATAGAAAATTTATTAATCTTATAAGTTACTCCCATATCTACATGTGAGGATCGTATTCTATTATCTTCATGATTATACTTATGTTGATACTCTATTTTTAATTCAAATTTTTTATTAATTTTTCCAGCAACATCAATATTAATCCAGTCTTCAAATACTGATTGTGAAAACAAAGCGTTGGTTGAGAAGAAAAAGAATAGAAAGAGTGTTAGTAAGCGTCTGATAATAAAATTAATTTATGCCAAAATCTTTAAAGATTTGATTTCTCATATTTTCATTAATTGATATTGCAAGGATAACAGAAACTAAAAGTCCTATAAATGCATACACAGTATCTTTGACTAGTAACTTAATAGCACGAACTTTATCTCCATCAATTTTTCTAATATTTATTGCTATTTCTCTTCCTCCAAGAAGTCCAATAAATACCCAAGTCGTACTGATAGGAATAGAACTAACAATTTTAAGGTAATATAACAAACATGCATAAATAAAGTCAACAACTGTTGCTGCTCTAACATCAATTATATCACTTTTTTCTGTTACTATTTCCTGTATTCTATCTCCTTTCAAATAAAATAATAATCCTAAACCAAAGAATACAGTTGAAGCAACTAATACAAATTGATCCAGATTTAATGATCTAGGCAAAACGACGGCAATATTAGCCATATCCTGCATAATCCAAGTTGACCACAATGCACCACTGGAAATCCATTGCAAAGGGACCCAGACTTTGGAAGGGTTTTCTTTTTTATACTTTTCAAAAATATTTGTTGTAATTGTCCAAACTATTATTGCAGTGATAAATGCAATCATATATCCAAAAAAACTTTTTTCAATTATACTAGTAATAGAGCTAGCCTTAGTTGTAAAAGCACTTAAAAGAAGTATTGAAGTAGAAACCGGCATTTTAAACCTTGTGATTATCAATAATACTACCGGAGCAAAAACTTGTAAAAAAATAAAACTAGAAGGTGCCTCATTTAAACCTTTAGTTGTTAATCTGCCATGGCTAATATCTCCATCATAATTCAACCAACTATAGGTAACAGTCAACAAAAAAATAGACCCCATAAATAACCATAGATAATACCATTTTCTATGAGAATTTGAAGCAATAAAGGTTCCAATCGTTTGAATACTATCATTCGCTATTGCTGAATATGCGGCCAAGAAAAAGACTGTCCACATTGCAATGTCTTTATAAGGTGCTACAAACCAACAAAGAACTGTTAAAAGGAAAACAACAATTGGAAATATGTGTTTATCAGATAATTTAATCACACTACAAAAATATTATTTAGGGTTAAAATATTAATTACGAGTATGTTAAAAAATAATTAAATCATAAATAGTTATATTATGTTTATGTTAACAAAGAAATTCTAAGGATTCTATTTAATTCAAAAAAAAAGCAATATGTATTACCTTTGTAAAACAAAAAAATAAATAATGATAAAAATTGATAAACTTATTGATTCAATAACATCGTATCTAAAAATTAGATTTGACATTTTGAAAATAGATTTAATTGAAAAAATTTCTTCATCAATTTCAAGTGTTATATCTGGTTTTATCCTATTTTTTATTCTTCTATTTGTTCTAGCATTTGCAAGCCTTACAGCGGGAAGCATTTTAAATTTTTATTTTGAAAGTGAATTTTTAGGGTATGCTATTATAACTGGAATTTATATAGTTATTTTTTTTATCATCTATTTTACTGCGAAGTCTGGTAGATTAAAAAAAATGATTGAAAAGGAGCTGCTAAAAGAAAAGGAGAAATCTAAATAAGTTAAATTTCATTAAAGCGCTTTCTCATCATACCTGCCTGAACACCGAACATTAGCTTAAACCTTCTACAGAAATAGGCTGTGTCTTTAAATCCAACCTTCATTCCGATAACTTTAATAGATTCATCATCTGATCTAAGCATTTTTATTGCCTCTTCCATTCTTCTAAGTTCTATATAGTCTTGAGGGCTGTAGCCTGTATTGTTTTTAAAATATTGACCTACATATTCTTCAGAAATATTAAGAAAGTCAGCTAATTTTTTATTAGATAACTCTTTATCTATATTATCACTAACATACTGAAATAAATCAAGTATTCTTTCATCTTTAAAGTATTTGAAATTTTCCTCTATAGAAGAAAATAGCGGTTGGTTTGATAGAATATATCTTATAATCTCTATAGATAACCTTTGACTTTGAAGGTCTATTAATTTTTCACTACCTGGATACCTGTAATACCTTTCTTTAACAATATCTTTTAAGATTGAAAGGGTTTGAGCATTTCTTTCTATAACTAACGGCTTTAAGTTTTTTGAATGAAAAATATTAATTGAATTTAAAACTTTGGTTTCAAAATTTAGGACCAAATATTTTTGATCGATAGGATTCCTTCTTAAAAAATTATCTTTTGCTACATATTTTGTCTTTTCCTCTAAAAAATCATCATAAGACAGCCTAACAGACCTTCCTTTCCCAAAAGCCAGAGACACCACTTTATTTGCTGGAATAAATAAAAAAGATTCTTTTTTTACTTTTTTAATATATTTCCCATACCTCAACCTACTGTTTATTGGAAAAATAACTGTGTTTTCTATATCATAATAATTTTCAATTATAAATGGTTTTAATACCTTAACTACAGAAACCTTCTTCAAGGTAAAATGTAAATGGTCTAAAACTTTTATAAAATCACTCATAATTTTTCAGTAAATGTTGTGAAAAAGGGAGGTAAATCTAAATTATTTTTTTAAGAAACTATCTTCTTCTCAAAAAAAGCATAAGATAATATAATAATGTAGCAAGTGACTGCAAGGCCACAACAACGTATGTCATAGCCGCCCACTTAAGTGCATCTTTAGCCATAAAAGATTCTTCTCTAGTTACTATTTGCCTATTTGTAACCCAAGCTATAGCGCGATTACTTGCATCAAATTCTACGGGTAAGGTGATAAATGAAAAAAGAGTAAATGCACCGTAACAAAAAATAATAATCAATAAAGCCATATTCATAGGAATGATACCAGGCAATATAAAAGCTGAAAAAAACATCAATCCAAAAACATAATTCATAGTTGTTCCTGCAAACGTTTGTATTGGAACAAGTGCAGATCTCATTTTTAGAAATGCGTATTGAGTAGCATGTTGAACGGCATGACCACACTCGTGAGCAGCAACAGCTGCTGCACTAACGGATCTGCCCTCATAAACCTCAGGGCTTAAATTGATAGTTTTATTTAATGGGTTATAATGATCAGTTAATTTTCCTGGAACAGATACTACTTTAACATCATATATGTCATGGTCGCGTAACATAATCTCCGCTATTTCTCTACCAGAAAGATTTTTTCTCAGAGATACCTGTGAGTATTTATGAAATTTTGATTGTAGCTTATTTTGAACATAGTATCCTATGCCCATAAAAACAAAACCTATGATAAGTAACCCTGGATCGAAATACATTATTTAATTTCCTTTAAAAATTTAGAGGTTGAATATCCCTCTTTTAATTTAACAATTTTTACTTTGCCTCCATTTTTAATCACGTGCTCTCCACCAACTATTTCACTTAACTTATAATCCCCACCTTTAACAAGAACAGCAGGAGAAATACATTTAATTAAATTTAAAGGCGTTTCTTCTTCGAAGATAATAACAAAATCAACAATTTTCAAGCATGCTAAAATTACTAGTCTATCTTCTTGATTTACAACTGGTCTTCCCTCTCCTTTCAAAATTCTTACAGAACTATCTGAATTGATTCCAACAATCAATACGTCTCCAAAAGATTTTGCTTTTTGTAACAATTTTAGATGACCAGGATGAAGCAAATCAAAACAGCCGTTTGTAAAAACAACTTTTTTATCGGATTTACGAAGCAAATCGATTGTCTTACTTAGACTATCATTCGATAAAATTTTATTTTCAATTTCTTTTGTAAACATTAAAATAAAAAAGAATTAAACTTATTATACCGTAAAACAAAATAGCAATTACCTGATTTGCATGAACAAGGGTTGCAAAAAATAGTGCATCTTCATAAACAATACCGTAATATATTAGAATTGAACTTACAAATAAATGATACGCTCCTATTCCTGCATTAACAGGGACAATCGTTCCAATTGCGCCTGCAACCAAAATAGATAATGCAGCGGAAAAGCCGAGCATTGAAGTTTCTTCAACTGAAAAAAACAATATGTAGCCAACAAAAAAATATATTAACCATAAAATTATGGTAGATATAAAAAATTCAAATTTTTTTTCAAGAGAAAAGATTGATAACAAACCAGATTTAAATTCATTAATTTTTTCTTTAAACTTTTCGTAAAAATCAAACCTTTGAAAGATTTTGTTGAGAAATAAATAAAGAAAAATACATATAGAAAAAATAAGAACCAGATAATATACTATATTATCCAATTCAGCATTTGCAACCACTTCAATCATCAAATAATTATAAAACCTATCAAATTCAACCAACAATAAAATCAAAGACAAAATAAATACTGAAATCAAATCAACAATTCTTTCAGTAACAACTGAACCAATGGACATCGAAAACTTTACTTTATCAGTTTTTGTTAACACATAGCATCTAACTATATCATTAATTCTTGGCAAAATAATTGCAGATAGATATGATATAATAAGACCAAGTGTTGTCTTATAAACTGAAAGTTTTTTATACTTGAATTCAAGTAACAAATTCCACCTGTACGCTCGAACAACAAATTCAAATAATGAAATGAAAATTGCAAACAAAAACCATGAAGAGGATACTTTTTGTATTCTTGAGCTATAAGAGCTTATGTCAACGTCTTTGAAAACAAAAAACAAAATAGATAAACCTATCGTAAGTGATACTATAAAGTTTAAAAAATAATTTAAGTTTTTTTTATCCAAGAAATTGAATTTGATGCAAATCTAATAATATTAGTTTTAGGGTAAAAAGCAATTTTATTAATTTCAAAAAAAAATGATATTAGACAAGAATTGATAAATCAGCTTGAATTGATTAAATTTGTGTCCCTTTTTGAGTTGTACTTTAAAAGATAACGAACCTTACTTTATGGCAAAATATAAAATTCTTTACGTAGCAAGTGAAATTAACCCCTTTCTTCAAACATCAGAAGTTGCTGATTTTGTGAGAAATTTGCCACAAGCAATGCAAGAAAAAGGGATGGAGATACGAATACTAGTTCCTAGGTTTGGGTTAATAAATGAAAGAAAGAACCGATTGCATGAAGTTGTAAGGTTATCTGGTATCAACATTGAAGTTGGAGATGATGAAAAACCATTGATAATTAAAGTTGCATCAATACCACAAGCAAAGCTTCAAGTTTATTTTATTGATAACGAAGATTATTTTAAAAGAAAATTTGTTTTCAACAATAAAGAGGGGGATTTCTATAAAGATAATGATGAAAGATGTATTTTCTTTTGTAAAGGAGTTTTGGAAACTGTAATTAAATTAGGATGGGCACCAGATATTGTTCATTGCAACGACTGGATGACATGCTTAATTCCTCTTTACATCAAATCTACTTATAAAAACGATCCTATTTTTAAAGATACCAAAACAGTTTTTACTGTCTATGATAATGCTTTTAAACATAAATTTGATAAAAGTATTATTGAAAAAGCAAAAATGACCGATATAGATGATGGAATGTTAAATTCTCTAAAAACAGGGGATTATAAGGGGTTCTTAAAAATAGGAATGGAATATGCAGATGCTGTAATTAAATCAAAAGATGAGATAAGTAAACGTTTTGATAAGCTAATTTCAGATACAGTAAAAGAAAAAAAATTCGATGTAATTAAAAGTGACCAAAACTATTTAGAAGCTTATTATAAATTATATAATGAACTTGTCAGCTAAAAGCATTATTTTTTTTTTATTTTTTTTATTACTCTATAGTTCATGCGATGAATCAAGTGAAGTTGGGCTTGAGCTGGAAGATCAAAATAACAACCTTGAAGCAAAATACATAGAACTACCATTAGCTACTTCCAACATCTATCTTGATAGTGTAAGGACAGACTATGGGTCTCTAATTTTTGGACAATATGACAACCCAGTATTTGGAAAAACAAAAGCGATAGGATATTCTCAATTTTCTCCTGAAATTATTTCTCCTGATGTAGTGACTACAGATTTATCAATTCAACCATCTGATTCATCTGTTTTAGATTCTATAAAATTATTTTTGAGTTATTCTTATGTTCATGGAGATGAATTTGAAGAACAACAAGAAGTTTCTGTTAGATTAATAGAAGATACATTATTTGCTAGTGGAATATATTTATCATCTAAAACTATTCCTTTAGTTACTAATAAATCTGCTATTGGTTTTTCTCGTTTTACTGTAAACAAACCCGGGGATACCTTACTAACCATACCATTGACAATGACTTATGGGAATCTATTACTTAATTTGGCAAAACAAGGGATTTCAAGTAGAGAAATGAGGGAGTCTACAAAAGGTATTGCCTTTGATCCTGGAGTAGATAACAAATTAATTTTAGGTTTTGATCTTAGCAATGAATTTAGTAGAATAGTTCTTTATTATCACAACTCCAACGAAGATACTGTATCAAACCAATACCGACTTAGGTTTGATTCTCCTTTATCAAAACGTTACAGTAACTATACAACCGATAGAAGCTCATCCACATTATCCGCAATAGATATGAAAAATTTAAATGAATTTAATATTAATGACAAAATATATTGGCAATCTGGTAGCGGTATTTATCCTATGGTTGATTTATCTGGATTTACAAATTTTACCGATACCGCAAAAAATATTATTCTTAATAAAGTTGAGCTATCTATGGGACCAATTGATGACTCAGGAAAAAAATATATCAACCCTCCTAGTACAGCAATTTTTTATTTTGCAAAAGACGATAACAATGTTAACTCTTCAGGCATTGAAACTACTCCTGTAGATAATGTTATTTTAAAAGATAATGCATATTATGGCCAAGATGAAGATCCAGCATATTATGCTTATGACAGTCTAATTTCTCGTACCTATAAAGGGACTTCTACTGTTTTTTTCCAAGATTTAGCTATGAAAAAATATGATGTAAAAAAAGTGATAGTTTTTCCATCTACACCTTCAACTTTTAATCAAGCAGTTATAGATAAAACTAAATTTAGATTAAAAGTATTTTACTCCAAACTATAATTTTTTAATTTTTATTCTTTTCTTGAAAAATAAATTAGAAATATGTGTGTTTAGTCTAAAAGATTGCATTACAGCATCAAAATATAATATCGATAGAATTGAATTTTGCAAGGACAGAAATGAAGGTGGTTTAAGTCCAAAAAAAGATGATATTAAAAAAGCTTTAAAGTATCACGATAATATCTTCCCCATAATAAGACCTAGAAAAGGTAATTTTATTTACAATAATGAAGAAATTAATGATATGATAGATCTAATAGAATATTGTAAAGAAGTTGGATGCAAAGGAGTTGTTTTTGGAGTCCTAAATAGTCAAAATGAAATAGACAAAGAAACATGTAAAATTTTAATGAAAAAGTGTGGAGGTATGAGCACAACATTTCACAAGGCTTTTGATGAAATAGAAAATATTTATAAGGCTGTTGATGATTTAATTGAAATTGGGTTTGATAGAATTCTTACCAGTGGAAAAAAAGAAAAAGTAATTGATGGAATTGATGAAATAAATAAATTAGTAGAATATTGCAACGGTAAAATATCTATTATGCCGGGGGGAAGTTTAAGGTCTGAAAATATAGATAATTTTATAAAAAATAAATTCATAAATGAATTTCATTCTTCATCTATAATTAATAATAATTTGAATAAAAATGAGATTAAAAAATTAATTAAGAGAATACGCGACGTATGATGATCCTGAATTTGTGCCTAATTTTCCTCCTCCACATGCAATTACAATATACTGTTTGCCATCAATCATATATGTTGAAGGTGTAGCATAGCCAGCAGCTGGAAGTTTATCCTCCCAGAGTAACTCGCCTGTGATCTGGTCAAATGCTCTTATTTTTTCATCCATTGTTGCTGCAATTATTAAAATTCCTCCAGAAGTAACTAATGGGCCTCCATAGTTTTCAGTCCCTGTATCTATTATACCAGATCTTTTTAATTTATCATGTTCACCAAGAGGAATTTGCCATAATATGGATGCTTTATTTAAATCAATAGCCGTTAACTGTCCCCATGGAGGCTTAATTGCGGGAAAGCCGTCTGGCGCATAATGTTTTTTGAAACCACCAAAAACATAAGGATACGGCCATGAATTAAATTTTTCATAAGTAGAATTTTCCTTATCGGGATCTATTAAATAATCAACAATTGCATTTATTTCATCTTTTGATAGGTTTGAAAAACTTGGCATTATTCCTTTTCCATTTATAATAATTTCTTTTAGTGACTTACTAGTCATTCTGTCTTTAATATTAACAAGTGTAGGAATGTTAGAATATACTCCCAAATTTCCCTTTAAATCTTTACCATGACATATCATACATCCTGAGTTATAAACAGTTCTTCCCAATGTTAACCCTTCCTTTTTATTCATTTTAAGACTCCATGGCATTTCATTAGAGTTAATAAAAATTATTCCAGAATTTGGATTATAGGCAGCTCCACCCCATTCACCACCTCCATCTAATCCTGGAAATAATATTGTTTCATCTAATGAAAGGGGAAGAAACTCTTCATACTTTGAACTCTCCCAAACTCTTTTAGCAAAATCCCTAGCTTCTTTAGATCTTTCAGGGTAATCGTCCTTGGAAAGTGAAACTC
>Ga0208261_1000465_pt1 | contig 15886 bp, 13 predicted proteins | sample Knorr_S7_td_DCM__FD_185595 | JGI IMG/M metagenome (GOLD analysis project Ga0208261, IMG submission 185595) | Marine microbial communities from Southern Atlantic Ocean transect - Knorr_S7_td_DCM_ad_131m_LV_B (SPAdes) (version 3) | ecosystem: Environmental > Aquatic > Marine > Oceanic | place...
AAGAGGTGCTTCGGTTGGCGATAGTCCCAGTACTATACCAAATCAGTTAGAGAGGGGTATCGAGGCTGACCTAGTAATATTAGCTCGTCAGGGACTCGAAGAGGTTCGCCGCAGTGGGCTCCTCCTTAACAATTCGGATATCGATCTAGCTGTTTCTAGTATTGGAATGGTTGTCCAAAAAGGTAAACCAAAACCCGACATTTCGACGCCTGAAAACCTTCGGGAGGTACTCCTAGATGCCAATAAAATAGCGGTTTCCAGCAGTATTAGCGGGAGGTACTTGGTTAATGAATTGTTTCCTAAGCTAGGCATATCTAATCAAATGGCAGCCAAGACACTTACCACGGGGGCGGTCATTGTAGGCCAAGGTGAAGCTAACATTGGGATCCAACAGGTGAGCGAACTCCTTCCAATAGAGGGAGCCGATTTTGTGGGTAGATTGCCTGACGAACTGCAATACACAACTACTTTCTCGGCAGCCATCATAAAGACAACGACCCAGGAAGATGCCGCAGCGTTGTTGATTGAATTCTTAAGATCACCCCAGGCTGCAAAGGTCATCGAACGATGGGGTATGACTCCAACAGACAAATTTTGAGTGCTAGTCTTAACTGAATTATCGCAATTTTTGCATATTTTGCAATTTATTTACCGTTTTTGCAGTATAGATTTTATTTTTCCGAGGAAATCCGCTCTTTCTTCGGCTGCAAAGATCACTTTCCTGGGCATTTTTGCATGCTGAGTGCCAGATGACGCACTCTACAAAAAATTTTCACCGACCGAACATGCTGCGATGCGGCTTAAATGGCTCAGAGGTAGGCCTGATTCGTCGTGCCAGGCGTTGAATTGGTCCTGAACCTTGCGTAAATCCCTTTTACTTGTCGGCCGATCCGCAATTTCTAACCCTACACTCTTCAGCACAACAATCACGTCTCTGGATAGGATAAAGCAATCTCTTCCCATCCGTCGGAGAAAATACATTCCTGAATTGCCGCCCAGCCGACCCCCATGCTTTTTTAGGTACTCCATTAAGCCTATCTGGTCGGAGCTCGGCCAACCAGCTACAAAACTGCCAAAGCTGCCGTGCTCTCGGCTTATTTCTAGAACGAAGAATAGATTCTTTTGAAGCGCATTAATTTTTTGTCCATTGCGGACTACTCGCCGGTCACTCAAATAGCCTTCCCACTGCTCGGGAGAGACCAAAGCTAACTTTTCAGGATCAAAACCAAAAAACGCTTCTTCAAATTCGGGCCACTTGTTCTCAATGACTTTCCAACTAAATCCAGCCTGATTAACAACCTTAGTCATCATTGCTAGATAACGATCGTTGCCCAGTGTCTTTAATTTTTCTTGGCTAGAAACTTTTGGAAGTAACTTTACTAGATTGGCGTCGCTTCCTTTACGCTTAGCAGCGCGAGCTCTTATGTTCTTAAATCTCATCCAAAAGTTTTTAGAGTGAATTTGCGGGGTAGTCTGGCCCGTAAGACAGATCAAAATCTACTCGCATGACCCCGGGTATGGCTCTTACCACTCCGCCCAGGCTCTGCTGAATCGTACCAATATGCCCCGGTGTCCGCATGCCTCCGCAATCATCACATAACACCGAGCCAGAAATTATTACCACCCCTTCATTCACTTCAACCTGAAACCCAGGTGGTAGGTCAGACGCATTTTCAACTGCCGACGCAACCTGCATTCTAATTCGTTCGTCTACCATGACATCAGATTGAGAAACATTGCTCTGAGTTGACGCAGAATCTTGTGGGATATTCGTGGAAACATTCTCTCCACCGCATGACACTAGAAATAGGAGCGCGCCGCCAATAATTGTTGTCCTACCTAAGCTGTAGCGATTGACCTTCATATCTCATCACCTGTTCCCAGCACTCCTTTAGATTTACCAAGATCGTACTGATTAAATTTATCATTAGGGTCAGTTCTAACTAATTATCCTGGCCTTTATATATTACTTCACCGCCAGCAGCTTTAAACGCTAGCAAGAGGGTCTCAACACGAACTCTGAATTCACCCTGGTTCAACCACTCTAGATCTAACACTTGGAGTTTTTCAACGCCATTTAAGTCTTCCAAGATGCTAGCAAAGAATCTCTCTGGATCCGCAGTATTTATATTGAGCGACGGCTCGCCGGCCCACCAATCCGCGTCTTCAAGTGTTCCAGCTTCCTCTCGACTAGCCTGCAAACCTGAGTTTATGTCTTGGTAGTTCATAAAAAGCTTTTCGCACGACAAATCCGCCACACGATCACTACCGTCTGTTCGCATCAATAAAAAATCGCGCCTTCTCATCTCAAAAAGCGAGTTTAGCCGGCGGCGAGACTTAAGACCGCAGTCTCTATCGCGGCACTAGTCATTGGAAGCTTATGAGCGTTTTTACTCAGCGGTAAGGCATCCTCGATTCCAATCTCGCCAGCTTCTTTTGCGACTGCGGCATTGATTTGTTTCCCCGCGAGAAAATCTTCCACAGCTCTTACGCGCCAAGGAATAGGTGCCACACCAGCTAAAACGACCTTAGCGTTTTGGGCGGTGTTACCATCTCGTTGAATGACTGTCGCGACACCGACCTCGGCGTGGGTCCATGCCTCACGATCCATGACTTTGTAATACGTGCTCACCGTATTTGCGGAAACGTTTGGTATTCTTACCCCAGTGAGAAGCTCATCTTCGCCTAACGAATTTTCACGAACCGGATCAGTTGCGGGTAGAACAAAGAACTCTTCAGCCGAAACTTCTCGACTGCCGGTTGGACCGGTTACTTGAAAGATCGCGTCAAAAGCAACTAATGCAGGAGCGACATCAGAAGGATGAACGATAAAAGATGGACCACCACCAAATATTGCATGCTGGCCGTTCTCGCCGTTAAGTGAAAAACATTCCTCGCCACCCGCCTTAAAACAATTAAACCCATTACGATAATACCAACACCAAGGTCTTTGCGTTACGTTGCCAGCCAAGGTGCCAACATTTCTAATTTGGGGGGTACCAACAGAAGCCGCTGCCTGAGCTATAGCAGGCATACCAGCAATTACAGACGTGTCCTCAGAGAGTTCAGTCAACGTTACCAAACCGCCGATAGCGTAACCGTTTCCATCACTTTGAATCGTTCTGCCATCAGCGACATTTCTCAGATTAACGATCACATCCGCACTGTCCGTGCCATCCTTAATTTGCTGCAATAAATCGCTACCCCCACCGGAGAAAGCTGGCACATTACCTTGTTGACGGACCGACTGCGACGCACTGGCGGCTTCACTAAAACTGGCTACATTCACATTTGTTAAAGTTTTCATGCCATTGCTCCTAGAATTTTGTCTCTGGTAATTGGCATCGATTTCATCCTGTGACCAATCGCATTGGCAACTGCGTTGCCTACAGCGGCTGGCGCAAGAATAATTCCTGACTCTCCCGCCGTCTTTGCTCCGAAGGGGCCATAACCGTCATCAACCTCGATAAAGTGAACATCGATGTCGGGAATATCTTTATGAGTCAAATGGCGTGCTCTATAGTAGCCGGGTGTCAACGGTTGGCCAGACCTTGGATCATAAAGAAGATCCTCATGAATCGCCTGTCCAATTCCCTGAATAGTGGCCCCTCGTATCTGATCTCGCGCGGTAGTTGGGTTAATAATCCGCCCAGACTCATGCACCGCGGTGTACTTAAGAATCTTTGTGGATCCTACTCTAGTATCAACCTCAACCTCTACAAAGTGTGCACCAAAGCATTGCCTTGTTTTTCCATCTGTTGTTGGAATTGGTGTAGCAGAGCCTATCAATACCTCACTGCCAGAGGGCATACCCTTATCGGCAATTTGACGCTTAAGTTCCTCCGCTGCTTCAACGACAGCAAGACCTGTCATGATGGTCGTCCTACTTCCGGATTCACCCACCGAGTACGGACACCGATCGGTATCACCCCAAACAACTTCTACGTTAGACAGAGGAGTTCCTAAGGCCTCGGCGGCTATCATCCCCATTGTGGTTTTCGCGCCAGGGCCAATGTCGGTGACGCCGACATAAAGCGTGTACTCTTGATTACTGTTGACGCGAACAATCGCGCTGGACGTCCCAACCCCCGCTCGGAACATCATAAAGGAAAAACCCGCACCTCTCTTAATCGGGCCATCGTCAGACCCTGGAACCACTTTTCTTCTAGCCTGCCAGTTAAACCTTTCCACTCCGTCTGAAATGACCTCATCAAGAGAGTAATTAGTGAACGGTCTCTCCTCTGTCGGTCTGCGCATGTTTTTGAGCGTAAACTCAACCGGATCCATACCAATCTTATAGGCCACGTCATCCATCATGTTCTCGATTCCGAAGAATCCGTGAGGTTCGGACGGAGCTCTGAAATTTCCGGACGTAGTCCGATTCGTATAAACAGGACTTATCTCTCGATAACGGTTTGGACACCCGTAAGCATCCATTCCACCGATGCCACCGGAATTCTTTCGATAAGGCCCCATACCAGAATAGGCGCGCATCTGCATGGCGGTGACCTCACCATCGTTTTTAACACCAATCTTGTAGTGCTGCACCGTCGGCCATCGGCCGTGGACACCTAGCCAGTCTTCTCGCCGAGAGTACTCGAGCATTACTGGAACTCCTGCCCTGCGAGACAAAGTAGCAGCAACAAGATCCGCATCCTGATTCTGATTCTTGTTACCGAAACCACCACCCATGTATTGCGCGATCACCTGAACCTGATGATCCTCTAGACCCAGGTCTCTCGCAGTATCGTGCCGACAGTTCGAGATACCCTGAGAGGGTGTGTACAAAACAAGTTTGTCGCCCTGCCAATGGGCCAGTGAGCACCTAGGCTCCATCTGAGCATTGTGAATAAATCCGGTGTCGTAACTTTCCTCAAAAATTTGATCTGCGTCTGCGAAACCGACCTCCACGTCCCCCACATCGCTAACCATCGGCTTAAATTCACCCTGGAAGTCAGGACAGAGGTTTCCCTCTGGATAAACTTTTGGTGCGTCGGCCTGGAGAGCTTCCTCCGGTTCTAATACGAAAGGCAATTCCTCGTACTGGACCTTGATAAGGGAAACTGCTTCTTCAGCAATATGCCTATCCGTCGCTGCTACGGCAGCTATCGAGTCTCCTACAAATCGAACTGGATTATTAAAAATATAGCGCCTGTGAACGGTCGCGGCCTTGGTTGGATCGTTATATTGACGACCACCGTTGACAGAACCCGCGCCCCAGACTACTTGTGCATTCTCATAGGTTATAACTGCTTGAACACCAGGGAGAGCCTCGGCCTCACTAGTGTCTATACTTACCAACCGAGCGTGAGGATGAGGACTACGGAGCACCTTCCCATATAGCATTCCCGGTAGTTTCCAATCCCTTGTGTATTTGGCTTGTCCCGTCACGCGCTCTATCGCGTCTATCCTTGGGGTATCATTTCCAATGGTGCGGAGAGGTTCTAAACCCTGTCTCGTGAAATCGCTCATGCTAGACCTCCTTCTTCACCCGCCATCACTACGGCCTCAACGATCGCATTGTAGTTGGAGCATCGGCAGAGATTCCCAACTAATGCTTCTTTGACCTCCTCTGAAGAGGGACTCGGATTAGTTTCGAGAAGTGCCGTTGCTGTCATTAGCTGGCCAGGAGTACAAAACCCACACTGAGGACCATTGTTGGCCACAAACGCTCTTTGGACCGGACTGAGCTCGCCATTTGTTGCCAAACCTTCCACCGTCCGAATGTCGGCCCCATCGGCCCAAACCGCCAGCTGAGAACACGCGTAAACCGGCTGACCGTTCATCAGCACCGTACAGGCCCCGCATTCACTGCGATTACAACCAATCTTGGTGCCCGTTAGGTCAAGTTGGTCTCGCAACACCTCGGCCAGCGTCCATCGATCTTGGACGTCTAGCATTTGTTGCGTTCCATTAACCGTGAGGTTGATCGCCGTAGTAGCACTAGAACTTCCAGATTGGGCTTTAGCGGAAGGTATACCAAATGCAGAAATTCCCGCGCCAGCGGCAACTGCAGCTCCGGAACCTTCCAGGAAATCTCGCCTGGACTGTTGTTTATCGTTCAGAACCTGATTTTTGGGATCCGCGTACTTGACCGCAGGGTCGTTTCCCTTGTTAAGCAGGTCGCCCCGCTTTTTTTTATCGCGCATGGGGTTTCTCCTCATTGCACTGATTTTGAATGTATTTCTCCGAAACTGACTATAGCTGTCGAGGTGTGACGAGTGCAAGCCATTTCATGCCGAATTTCCCAAACCTAAGAAATCGTTAAAAAATTTAGCTATTTTGTTCAAAACTAACCAAAAAGTATTTATATTGAAGACGTGTTCGCGGCTCCCTGCAATCTGAGTGGCGTAAAATCCAAAAACAATAACGAAGACACAATTATGCAAACACAGAATCGGCTATCTCTCCACACCATACTATTAGCATTTTCCGTATCGCTAATGATTTCCGGAACACCGACATGGGCCGACACAGTTGCCGGCATCGATGGAGACATTGAAATCTCCCCGTTAGTCCACTCAAGCGTGCAACTCGAATATGAAGGCTTTGTTATTCAAGTCGACCCCTGGGCCCCAATCGATATTTCTCATGCAAAGCCCGCCGATCTCATACTGGTAACGGATAGCCCAGGGCATCATTTGGATATTGATGCAATTGAAGCTCTTAGTAAGCAGAATACCTCCATTGTTATTGCTGAAAACGGCTTAAGCAAAGTGCCTCACGGAATTGTTGCTAAAAATGGAGAGGCGCTAAAAGTATCAGGTGTCACAGTTGAGGCAATCGCAGCTTACGACATTATCATCGGTGCGCCAACGCATCCAAAGGGAGACGCGAATGGGTATGTATTGACACTTGGTGGTAAGAGATTTTTCTTTGCGGGCGTAACCGAGTGTGTTGAAGAAGTAAAAGCATTAAAGGGCATCGATGTCGCGTTTATGCCGATGAACATTCCACTTGGCCGAATGACACCCAAAGCCGCGGCTGACTGCACAAAAATTCTTGATCCGTCTGTTGTATACACTTATCACTTCGACCAAGATTGGGTCCGACGTTTGGCTAATCCCGATTTCGGTGGGTCTGACCTTCCCGGTGGACTATCGGTGGCGGAAACTTTGACGGCTTTCGAAAATGAGCTCTCCGATACAACTATAGAATTCAGGAGAGGAGACTGGTATCCAGATTAAGTTTAGAAACTCAACTTAGCCGCAACACGCAGATAACGATTACTACACACAAGCTAAGCGCTCGAGTTTTCTTTAGACCTTTCTAAACTTTTTCTTAGGCAATAAAACCAAATCCAATTGGTCATGTAGAAGCGCCCTTGCCTGGCTAACCTTCATTCCGGCAGCCATATTCGCCGACAGCCCGTGTAGGAACACCGTTATTAAGCGAACTGCTTCTTTAGTATTGATGGAATCTGGGATCTGCTTGCTCTGCTTGGCGTCTTCGACAAGCCTGACCATTTGATTTTCAAGGCGTTGACGAAACTGCTTTAAAATTCGATCAATTTCCGAATCAAATGGGGCTACTTCGATAAGCGAGTTCACCGCAAGACACCCTTTACCTTCAGCGCACTGATCTATGGTGGAGGTAACTGATTTTTTAATTGCTTTGATCGGACTTTCTTCACCACTGCGCGAAGTCTTCTGGGCTTCGGCGGTTTTATTGAAGTAAAGTTTTAAAGCGGATACAAAGAGCTGATGCTTATCACCAAAAGTCTGATAAAGACTCGCTTTGTGTAGACCGGTAGCCTCAGTGAGGTCGGACATCGAAGTTGCTTCGTAACCCTTCTCCCAAAAAGCGCTCATTACTGCTGCAAGAGCAACTTCGGGTTCAGCTTTTCGCGGTCTTCCTGCCATCTTTTACAGCTAATCCTAATTACGAAACGTTTAAGCGGACCGACATCATAATGTGCTCTGGTTAATTTACCAATAAGTAATTTATAAAAATTGAATAATAAGTTCAACGTGCTCTAAATTCCTGGGTTGATCCGCAAACTTTTTACAGAAATGCAAATGCTAATCGGATAAGATTGTTAACAAAAGTAACAAAACTACACTTAAAAATTACAAAACAGGTTTAACAAAAACACCAATATGCTAAATCCTTTAATGATTGCAGCTGCACCGAATGGTGCACGAAAAACGAAAGCTGACCACGCTTGTTTACCTATCCAGCCTAGTGAACTTGCTCAAACAGCAAACGACTGTTTACAAGCTGGTTGTTGCATGATTCATCTTCATGTTCGAGACAAAAATGACAAGCACACTCTGGACCCCAATCAATACAAACTCGCCATCGAAGCAATCCGCAATAAGGTGGGAGATGATTTAATCATTCAAATCACAACTGAGGCAGTCGGTATTTATCAACCTGAGCAACAAATTGAAATCGTCAAAGAAATTCGACCAGAGGCAGCGTCGATTGCGCTCAGAGAGTTCTGCCCCGATTCAAATCATGAGAAAAACGCGAGTGAATTCTTTGCATGGATGTTTAAGGAAAAAGTAGCGCCTCAATACATCTTGTATGATTTGGATGATCTTCGAAGATTTCAGGAGTATTGCGGCAGGGGTCTTATTCCCGGCGACAATCATTCGATACTGCTGGTACTGGGAAGATACACAGCCAACCAGCAGTCGGATCCTGAGGACCTGAAACCACTCTTAAGCGAAGTGCCCCCCAATTGCAATTGGTGGCTCTGCGCTTTTGGTAAAAGCGAATCAAAATGCATGGAATCTGTCATCAAAAATCAGGGCCACTGCAGGGTTGGTTTCGAGAATAACCATTTTTTACCCACCGGGGAGGTTGCCTCTAGTAATGCGGATTCTGTCGCTCTAGTTAGTAACTTTGCTAGCAAGTCGGGAAGACCATTAGCTAACGCTGACCTTGCAAGAAAGCTAATGAGGTTTCCTTAGGTTGCTGATATCAGCATTAAGAGAGAGCTATAAATCTAACTAGGACGGACCGAGAAACGATAACCCGCCCCTCTAACGGTTTGGATAAGCTTGTCATAATCGATGGTCGTGTTTTCAACAGAGGATAAGGCCTTTCTCAATCTGCGGATGTGAACATCTATAGTTCGCTCGTCAAGATAGACGTTTCCGCCCCAAACCGAGTCTTGTATATGATCTCGACTGAATACCTTTTCTTGATTCAGCATGAAAAATTTTAGCAATCTAAATTCGGTGGGACCCATCTCTATTGCTTGCTCTTCAATCGAAACACGGTGGCTTGTGGGATCGAGCATAAGATCAAAGACTTTTAGGGCGGTGTCTTTCTGTTTGCCGTTTATCCTTCTCAGCACCGTTTTTATACGCGCAACTAATTCTCGAGGAGAAAATGGTTTCGTGACATAGTCATCAACACCCTCCATCAACCCTTGGACTTTGTTATCTTCGCTTGCCTTAGCGGTGAGCATGATGATGGGAATATTGGTGGTAACTTCGTCGCGTCTCAAACGTCGGGCCAATTCAATACCACTGCCACCAGGCAGCATCCAGTCAAGCAAGATCAAGTCAGGTTTATTATCTATCACGGAGATGTGAGCATCATGAGCTGTAGCCGCACTGATACTTTTGAAGCCGGCAAGATCTAGAGTTATGCCAACCATGTCTCTAATGGAAGCCTCGTCATCAACGATAAGAATGGTAGATTCAGGCATACTTCATTCAACCATAAAAAATATAACTTAGCATTGCAGAGCTAATACTTGTTCGTATTTATCTCCTATTAACGCAATGTCCTAACTTCTGTTTAGTAAAACACTTCTAGAAGGTGTAGTCGACCTGCAAACTAATTTCGCGGCCCATAAAATAGCCGTTTACCAAATAATCACTGACCCTGACTTCGTTTCGCTGGTCAGTGATGTTCTTTGCCTTTGCTGTCACTTTCCAGTTGTCGTTTAGTTCACGAATAAATACGAAGTTCAATTCACCAAAAGCCTGCTCATAAAAGTCTGGAACAGTTTCTATACCAACTTGTGAGACCCTATCTCCGTAATAATGATAAAGGAGAGTCGCTGTAGTTCCAGAGAAAGGCTCATAACCTATCTGGGCGTTCAATAACCAGTCAGATTGTCCTTGCAAAGGCCTTGTCATGCTAGTTAAGACACCACGATCCTCTGGCGCAATGGTCACTGTAGAGTCGATATAGGAGACATTGCCCTGAAAATAGAAATCCTCACCCAGGTCTCCTAGGAAATCCAGTGTCTTGAATACCTCAACCTCCACACCCTGATTTTCAGCGCTTGCGGCATTAATGAAAGTCATGACTCGGTTGATCGGGCTCTGAATAGAGGCTTCGATAGGATTTGTGAACTCCTTGTAGAAAATACCCGCCGATACATAATCGGTATAACCAAAGTACCACTCCCATCTGAAATCATAATTCTTAATGTCAGTAATCTTAAGATTTGGGTTGCCCACTACTTCGGTTCCCGTCATGGGGTTAGTGAACATCGCGGGCGATAACTCTCTGAAGTCAGGCCTTGAGACGGTTTCGCTGTAGGCAAGACGAAACTGATGGTCATTATTAATATATGTTGCGCTGAATGCGGGCATGAGCGCGTCTTGCTCAAGCTTCGCCTGAACCCCGTAAGTGGGATTAAACAAGTCAAAGGTATCTGCTGTTTGCGTAAAGTCTTCCTGCCGGGCACCAAGCGTAAACCGCAATCTGTCATCAAAATTAAACTCAACTTCACCGTAAAAAGCGTTGAGTTCGTTCTGTGCGGTGTAATTATCGGTAGCCCGCGTGATCTCACGTATATAAAAGCCCTCGGGACCGATATTTTCGGGGGCAAAGATCGTCTCCAGTGGCTGCTGCAGCAGATCTAAGTCGTAAGAAATCGGACCACCAAATGCGAATCCGTACCGACGAATTTCAGAGTCTCTATCTTTCTCGGAAATGACACCACCAAATTTAGTAGTGATAGTCGCATCGGCCGGTCCATAAAAGACCATAGAAACATCGAGCCCGAAATCTTTCGTGGTATCCGTGAGAAAACTATAGTTCCGTTGGTTGCCGTTTCCGCGTGACGAGAGTTCTCCTCCATCATAGCGATATATCCGATGGTCCGGTGAATCTCGATTGGCCTCCATGTCGCTATATCTCCAGTTGATAACCAATTCGTTAAACTCCGGGAAATAGTGGTCCCCTTGCAGTTGATGAGAGGATAACTCTCTCTCAATCCACTCCAACTCCACGCGCTCCAAATCATCAGAAGACTCGATATAACCCAAAGTTCTGCTCAGCCTATGGTCCATCTTTCTTAAGACAAGAGAGGTCAACCTAACGTTATGATTCTCGTTAAGGTCTAATCCAACTGAAAACATACCACTTAGGTCTACGCTATTTTCAGTACCCTGAAAGTCCAACCCTTCTTGTTGAGAGAGTTTTCCTCCTCCAGCCGGCACCCATCTATTCTGTTCAACCTCGTTGCTGTCCCAACTATTGGAATAATCAATAGCCCCAAAATAATTTATCTTAGCGCCGCTATCACCTATCTCATTGAAATTCCCAAACGAGGTTGTAAAACTCGTATCAACTGGGAGGGATTCGGTATCAAAAGTGTATTCGTTGTTAAATGCTTTACCTATTGCCGTTAAGTCTTCCATGGGTACGCCTTGCTTATCATAGACGCTATACTTCTTGAGTTTATTGTCTCCAGCCACGGCCCGCCTCAAGGTGTCTGACATTGCCCTGTGCCCATCGTCGTAACCTAACCAATCCCTGCTTCCACCATCCAGCGTAAACCCGTCCTTGAAGGTGGTATTGTTCTGTCCTCCAATGGAACTGGTCACATTCCAAAAAAATTCGTCGGTCGACTTTTTTGTACGCAACTGCATCACACCGCCGCCAAACTCCGCTGGGAAGGCAGCTGAGTAAGTTTTTTGAACAAGCACGCTTTCTAGAATCGCCGTTGGGAACAGGTCCATTGGGACCACTCTGTTTATCGGCTCCGGGCTCGGTAAGATAGCGCCGTTCATCAAAGCAGTTGAGTACCGCTCGCCTAATCCCCTCACATAAACATACTTGCCACCAACTGCACTCAATCCAGAGATCCTTTTGAGACTTTCCGCAATGTTCGCATCACCGGACCGCGTGAATTGTTCTTGACCCACGACATTCGAAACCTGGTCCGTCCCGCGTTTCTCATCCGGTACAAACTGCCCTATTACCGAAATCTCCTCAATCTGAGGTTCAGCGTTCTGGGAAAATGTTCTGTTAATTGGCAGCGCAAGAAGGGTTATGGCTAATACGTGGATTGCTTCTAAAAAGCGAAATCTCATCTCTGGGGCTCCAAGGCTTAAACCTTAATAAAGCTTCTTCAAAAAGAGTAGATAGCTGAAGAGTCTTTCCGTAATTTCTTACTACTCTTCAGACGCGCTCAGTTTATTTCCAATTTGTTTCATAATGATTACATCTATATTTCATTTTTATGACATTATGAGATGAGAGATTTATTTATAGATAAAAAAAGGGCGCTCAAGAACGCCCTTTCTGTTGAACAAGCAGTCTTTATCGGCCTTACTAGAAGTCGTTGAAAGTCCAGCCCTTAGTCCAATCTGAAGTTGTGTCTTTAACGGCTCCGATATAATCAACCTGATCCCAAAAGACATCTGTGAGCTTACTCATATCAGAAGAAATCGCATTCACTTCGTCTCCATTTATAGTGCCAAGTGTCCCGGTGAGTTTGAAAGAAGCATGACTGCTACTCTCTTGAGCACCATACCAATCTTTACCCGTCCATAGAATCTCGGCTGCTGTGCCTCTCTCGGTCATGTCATTCAAACAGGCTGTTGTTATCAAACTGTTTTCCATGGTGAGTGATCCGTTAAGGGTAGCAATTGTTGCCCCAGACTGGGTCCAAGTAGCCGCAGCTGCAAGACGGACACATCCCTCTGAAGCTCCTGAAGGCATCTCCCCAGCGATAACGGAGTTATACATATTCATTCCTGTACCTGCCTTTAATTCCATCGCATGACCTTTCGAACTCATGTTAGGACTTAGAACACAAGTTAGATTTGAGATGATAGGTTGAGACCTCGGGGTAGCCGTAGGATTTGCACCGAGATTATCAGCCTCTATACAGTTATCACCAGTGTTGGTCAATTTTATAAGCACGTGTTGAAGCCTACCCGTGTATCCAGTAGTCCAGTCAAGAGAATCATCGTCTATACCGGTTAAGTAAAGGTGTTTTGCATCAACATTACCCCCGTAGAACTCTATGCCATCATCAGCACCGTTGTGAATCTGAATGTAGTCTAAATTTGTTTTAGAACCTACACCCTGAAGAGCAAGGCTATTCAACTCGTCCTCTGGCGTGAAGAGGTATCCAGCATACTTAATTTGGGTATAATTAATGTTCCCGCTGTCGTCATCGGCAACAGGATTGGCGCCTCCCCCGTACTGCCCGGTGTTGCCCTCCCCTTGTGCATATCCACTGCTAGAGTTAAGTTGAGCGGCACCATTGATTACTACACCACCCCACTTCCCTCGCTGGGTACTAGCTCCTGCATAGCCAGCAACATCCTCAGCCGAGGTCATTATGATTGGGTTTTCGGGTGAACCATTGGCATGAATTTTAGCGCTCTTATCAATAATGAGTGCGTTGAAACCCACCGGAGAAAATATCTTAGTTCCTGCGTCTATTGTCAGCGAAATTTTCTTGTCGTTGTCGGTATCAGTGTTTGTCCCAATAAATACTGCACTACTTAACTGATAGGCGTTGTCTGAAGTTAAGTGAGTATTTGTCTCTATTCGTCCTTTTAGTTCGCAGACGGGCTTGCCGCTGAAAGTAGTGCCCGTAGAGGATGTGTTTGTTGGGCAGCCTGCAGCAGGTTTCTTAGCAATTGAAACCACCACTGGATTTTTCGTGTACGTCAGAGTCGTCTGATCATCACCTACCCAATAGCCAACATAAGCGATAAATTTAGTTCCTGCCAGATTTAATTGATCACCTATCAAATCTGTGAGAATTTCGATGTTCTCCGAAGGCGCCAATGTTTTTGTTGCAAATCCCTTTAGATTATCAATGTCAAAAGCGACCCATTCTCCCTGTGATAACTTTGTATAAATACCGATCCCTTCAACCTGAACGATTACAATGAGAGTACCAATCTTTCCAACATCGCTCGGAGCAGGTTTTACTGTTGCCACTAAATCTAGCTTTTCGCTAGACGGAACCTCGCCTAAATAATTCGCTCCAGCGCTAATCGTCCCTCCTCCAGTAAAGACAGCTTCTAAAGAGACACCAGCAGTTCCCAACACAGGCTGAGGTGCACTCTGCGTATTTATGGAAGTCAAACTTAACACTACAAAAGAAGCTAAAGCGCGGGCAAAACTGAAGTTTAATTTCATAACGACCCCTTGATTAAAATCGTACTAAAAGAAATTCGAACGACCTTAATGATAGGTTCAATCTATTTCAGTTCTTTGACTTTTTATTTGCAGTTTTATGACAATTAGACATGCGAAAAAGTAAAGATGCTCCATACGGGCATGACGAGAGATCTTGCATTGTAATGATCTTAAAAAAAGGTAACACTAATGGTACTTAACCTCAGAGCAGTGCGCTAAACAGCGTCTCAGAGGTAGGTCAGTCTATGCAAAAAAGAGGGCACGTGCGATCGGTGCCAAGCAGTGTTTATGCCCTGACCCAACACAGATGTGACTTACGAGAGTGTTCTGCCCACCGCCCTTTGAAATCTTAGTTTATTTATTGGATTAAGTAATCTCGCCAAGCCTTTCGTAAAAGTAAGCGGACTGTCTAATACCGAAAAGCACAGACAACCCTCTTCTGTCCTCGGCTGGTGTGTATCATTGTTTGTACGAAGGATAAAGTCTGACTTATGATATTCACCCAACTCGTCGGACATACTGCCATCTAATACCAAGGTCGTTTCTGTACCTTGATGTTTGTGCACAGGAGTCTGACTACCTGGCTTCATGTAGAGGAACGAACAATGAACCTCATCATCAATCTTCACATCGGCCTGGCTAATACCTGCTCCCAACTGCTTCCAAACAAGACCCTCCGACGCGGCCTTTGCTAGAACTTTTGGCAACCTTACACTGCGGTCGAGCATGTGTATCGAACCTACCGCTGACTCCTCAATATCCAATTCTTTAAACTGAGGCTGCGCTACGATGTTTTCTATAATGTTGGAGGGATCCGCCTCATAATCAATCGCCTCAGCAGTTGCTGATTCTGCCCAATGCTCCGCTGCTCGCGATTCAATCTCTTGTATCGCACTCTTGCAATGCTCACACATTTCCACATGCGCTGAGATAGCCAAATTAACACCGACCGAGAGATCGCCGGAGACAAATTTTTCCAGCATTTCTGCAGAAGGATGAAGGTTTGATTTCATGGTAGTCATTCAGAAGTCCCAATTAATTGTCGCAATTTACCCATGGCCAGACGAAGTCTTGACTTGAGAGTCCCTAGCGGTATTTCTAGATCCGCTGCTGCCTCTTCGTGGGTTAAATTCATAAGATAAACTTTTCCAACCACCTCTTGCTGAGCCTGAGGAAGCTGGCTGAGAAATTTTTCAATGTGCCCAAATTCGACTGCGAGAGCCCCACGGTCCTTCTCGACCAAGGACTCAGAGTCTTCCATACCCGCCGGCCATATGTCATCGGCACTAACGCATTGTGGTTGTCTCTTTTGCTTTCGAAGCATATCAAAACAGCGATTCCGAGTCAGAGTGAAGATCCAGCTCTGCACGTTGCCTCTGTCTGAATTGTAGAGGGGTGCTTTTTGCCATACCGTCATCATTGCCTCTTGAACGAGATCTTTGGAGAGCTGCTCGTTTCGAGTGATTTTCATGCCGTGCAAGAAAATCTTGTTGGAGAAGCGCTCGAATAGTTTATTGAACGCCTC
>Ga0208261_1000466_pt1 | contig 15862 bp, 13 predicted proteins | sample Knorr_S7_td_DCM__FD_185595 | JGI IMG/M metagenome (GOLD analysis project Ga0208261, IMG submission 185595) | Marine microbial communities from Southern Atlantic Ocean transect - Knorr_S7_td_DCM_ad_131m_LV_B (SPAdes) (version 3) | ecosystem: Environmental > Aquatic > Marine > Oceanic | place...
TGGCAAAAATGATGAAAGCGATTGTCAGCGTAAGATAGATAAATATTATCATGTTCTAATTATTCTTATTAGTTGTACTCACGGACCCTGCCTTCTATCTCATCCTTGGACCTTTTTAATGGTGTATCTGACTCCATCTTAAGACTCGTAGCTGCGGCAGCCCATTTGGTTGACTCTCCAGGACCTAATGTTAGCCGTTTATAAACATAACTAGCTCCGCAAGTATCTCCTCTGCCACTTCGTCCAATAATCTTTTTTAATTTAAAAGGTTCTTCATAAATCTGCCCATCAGCATAGACAAGGACACCATCCTTGTGTGTTATGATTACTTCCTTTGGACCATATGACTCTAGTATTTTCGCAGCAGCAGTCAAATTAGATTCCCCCGTTAAGAATTCAGCTTCAACGCCATCTGCTTTTAGGTAATGGGTAAGGGCTAGAGCCTCTTCCCTTTCGGCCCAAGCGCTATTAATTAATACATTTTCTGCATTTTTGGTTCTGATAAACCCCTGAAGATCAATCCCAATTAGAGAACCTTTTTTGTTTAGATCATAGAGCGTTTCAAGTTTGAACTCATCTCTAATAGAGGCGTTAACCAAAAAAATTTGAGACTCCATATCTTTGAATTGATCTGAGGTAAATGAGCCAGCTGATTTTGGCATCAGTAATGTTCTCTCATCAAAATTGTCGCTGGGATAAATAAGCTCAACATGAGTTGATTGATCTGTATATGTAGGGAATACATCGACCCCGACATTGGTTAAGTTTTCTACAACATGTTGATCGTCTTTTTTTAATCGGGTTATTGCCCCTGTTTTGGCACCAAGAGCTACAGCAGCGTGCGCTCCATAATTAAATCCTCCGCCATCAACATATTTCGTTTCGGTTGGGGTAACAACAGTGTCCTTTGTGTAGTTCCCTATTAGTGTTATGTCATATTTCATTTTCTAACCCATTATTATTTTTGGTAGCCAGATAACAATATTAGGAAATAAAACAATAAGTAGTAGTGTAATAATATTCGCAATTAAAAACGGAGCCGCCCCTTTAAATATTTTTCCAATGCTCAGCCCAGTTATAATAGAACAAACGTTTAGACAATTTCCAACAGGGGGCGTGCAAGCACCAACCGCTAAACCAATCACCATAATAACCCCAAACAAAATTGGGGAGACACCCATATTTATTATGCTTGGTAAAAACACCGGGGTAAATAATAATATTGCAGGACTAACATCGATAAATGTCCCCGCAAAAAGAATGATAAAAATAAATAATAAAAGCATCCCCGCTGTCCCTAGTCCAAAACCTGTGATCATTTCAGAGAGGCCATCAGGAACTCTTTCATAGGCTAAGACCCAGATAAATATTTTGGAAAAGGCAATGATGATCATGATCTTTGCACTTGTCAACACAGAGCTTTTTAGTGCTTTAAATATCCTTTGATAGCTCAGACTTTTGATCAAAAAGGTGCCAATAACTAAAGCATAAAAAACGCCCAAAGCGGCAGACTCTGTTGCTGTTGCTATTCCAAAAATCACAGCACCAACTACAAAAAATGGCATGAACAATATATAGGCATACCTTAGTGTCATTTGAAGAATAACCTTTAAAGAGACATCCCTCTCTTCTCTGGGGTAAGAATATTTATTAGAAATCCAGATCGTGATCAAGAGCTGAAAAACACCAACCATAATACCAGGGAAAACACCTCCTAAAAACAATCTACCAACCGACTCCTGTGCGGTAACCGCGTACAAGACCATTGGAATACTAGGTGGAATGATCATCCCCATTGTAGAAGAGGCAACAGTTAATCCCGCTGCATAGTCTTCTGGATATCCTCGCTTTTTCATTTCTGGTATTAGGATTGAACCAATCGATGCTGTATCTGAGACCGATGACCCTGATATGCCCCCAAACAACATACTAGAAATAACATTAACAAGCCCCAGCCCGCCTCTAATTTTCCCAACAAATATTAGACAATAATCAATAAGCCTAGAGGTGATCTGACTTTCGTTCATCAACTGCCCCATCAAAATAAAAAGGGGCAAGGCGATTAGAGTATACGAGTCCATTCCAGCAAATAATATCTGGGGCATAACCTGCAAGAGGTCATTATTAAAAAATATAAAATACAGAGTTGTAGAAAGCCCAAGTGAATATGCAATTGGAACTCCAATTCCTAAAAAAATAAAAAGGCTAAGTAGCAGGACAACCATATGCTAGTCAATCTTTTTTATCTGCATCAATCACATCAATCAAGGTTTTAGCACAAAATAAAATACAAAAAATGCAACCTATGGGAATGCTCGCTATTGCTACAATCCTTGGAAGCCCTGTTGCGGGCATCAAATACCCACCGGCTTTTTCAACCCACTCTAAACAATATATAAACAAAATAAGGTGTAGCGCGAATATTAGAAAAACCTGAAGTACCCGAATCGTTTTGTAAAATTTTTTCGGTAATAGACTTACAAAAAAATCTATACCAATATGTTCATTTCTCCCTATTGATATAGCCGCTCCTAGTGCTGTTGTGTAAATAAATAAAATCGTAACGATCTCATTAGCACCAGTAATTGACTGGTTAAACACATACCTTAGAAATACAAGAACGAAGGTTACGGTAAAAACCAAAAAAAGAAACCCAACCAGCAGTTTCTCAATATAGCTGGCCAGAGTTTTAAAATTATTTTTTATAGAACTTATTATAAGATTTTTACCATGCTATATGTTTACTGGCTACTACCTTTGGCAATATTTTTTGCAATTTCAATCTCATCCATAGTGAACATTCCCCTTTCGATGAAATAATCATACACCGGCTTAACCGAATTTTCAAACGGGGTTAGTGCATCACCGGTTATGTAATTGATTTCTAAATACTCAGATAATTGATCGAGGTACTCCATCTCTTTTGACCTATACATCTGATCACTTTTAGCCATAGTCTCCTTAGCAACCCTGTTAAATATTTTTTGTAGATCAGGGGGTAGTTTATTGTACCAGTCTAGGTTTACCATAAATGGATCTGGTCCGGTTGCGTAATTTGTTACAGTAAGATATTTGGACACTTCATGCATTTTGAAATCCCAGATATTTGATGGCGGATTATCCTGCCCATCAATCACCCCTGTTTGTAGCGCTTGATAAATATCAATCGCAGCCAGCTCCTGCGGGTTAGAGCCAAACGCTTTTGCAGTTTGAATGAAGACCTCCTGCATCGGCACTCTCATTTTTAATCCCTTAAAATCCCTTGGATGTAATATCGGTTTTTTATTGTTCGTGTGCGCGCGAAAACCCTGGGATATTCCGGTTGCGGGAATATGAAACCCATTTGCCCTAGCTCCGTTATTTATGGAATCCATAAAAGAACTACCTACTAATCGCTGGGCCTGATCCCAATCCGCGATCAAAAATGGGAGCGTGAGCAAATTATATTTAGGGTTGGCATCATTAAAAAACCCGCCTCGAGTACTTTGCAATGCGCCTGTTGAAACGAGATCCATGAGCTCTCTCTCGTTTCCAAGTATACCACCAAAAAACAACTCGACCTTGATCTTGCCATTTGTCTCTTTTTCAAGTCTCTCTTTGAAGTAAAGCATAGACTGGCTTCGGATAGCACTCTCTGGTTGTTCATTAGAATATTTAAATACGTAGCCACTCTTCTTGTCACTACATGAAATAAAGAACAGTAGAACAGCTGTCAGAAGAAATTGGATCTTATTGTAATGAGATTTGTTTATCACATGAAACTCCGTGGAATTTTTTTAGGAGTATAGCGTTTTAAACATTGAAACTGATTCCCTAAACCCATCTTCAAAATCTCCTTCACTTGGGCGAAAAACACTCTCTAATGACATTGCTCCATCATATCCGATATCGTTTAATCGGTCTGCTATTTTTTGTAAATGTGGTGCCATTTGTCCTTCTCCCAGTGCGACACATTTAATCGTAGCTTGGTGGATGGTTACCTCCACATCTTTCATATGAACATGACCCAAATATCCACCCTTCATTGAATCCAAAGCGTCCTCACTTGGATTTTCTCCGCAATAAAGTGCATTAGCTGGATCCCAAAGGACCTTAAGGTGTTTTGTTCCTAGATCATCAATCAGTTTTCTACCGAGATAGCACGATGTGATCATAGCATTGTTCCCGGTTTCTACAACCAGCATAATATCTGATTCTTTTGCTAGTTGCACAACTGGGGCTAATAGCTCAACTAGCTTATTCCAGGCCCCATCGCTTACATTCCATTTTTCTGCTCCTTGCGCACCGAATAATACCATCTCCTTGCGGAAGCTCATGATTCGGACCAACGGCGATCCAAGTTTTTGAGCCATATCAATACACTCTTTGAGTTTTTCCATGTGGTGATCATAGGTGCTGTCACCAATATTTACCTCATGTACGCCTATGCCGGCAAAATTATGCCGAGAGATGCATGACACCTCCATATTATATTTTTTTAATAATTCCTCTGCTTTATTAATTTCACTCTTGGACATATCCCCGACTTCTTTATCCCATAGATATTGTAGTTCCGCCTGATCAAGACCGTTATCGCTCATTACTTTTAATGCATGTTCAAAATCTGTACTAATGCCATCTGTGATTACACCTAGCTTTGCCATTGTTGCCTCCTAATATTTATTAACTAATTTATTGTTTACCACTCTACTTTGGTATCTGCCATTTTTTCTAATACCTTTACTATTGACCAATTATCTCCTTCCGGGTACATTGATATCCCAGCTTGAAATAATTCAAAAGCCGCGCCGGTGGTGAACATTGGAACCCCATTTTTCTTTGCCATGTCCATGGTGATTCCAAGGTCTTTATACATTGTTGATATATGGCTTCCGGTATTTTCAAATTTTCTATCCATAATTAGTTTTGCACAATTTTTAAATAACGGGCTACTTACGCCACTGCTGCTAAATACATCATACAGGGTTTTACCATCAATACCGGCCTTTGACCCCAATACTAAAGACTCAAATATCGCTGCAAATGTCGATCCAATAAATGACTGAAGCGAGGCTTTTACAGTCTGTCCATCTCCTATGTTCTTACCTACGTGGAAAATATCTTTCGAGATAGCGTCTAATATATCGTGACAATCACTAAAGGTTTTATCGTCTGCGGATGTCATGAGAGTAAGGGTCCCTTCATGGGCACCATCCAATCCCCCGCTGACCGGGCTATCCACCATTCTAATATTACTTTCCTTAGCGATGTTGTATGCCTCTCTCACTTCTTCTGGGGTAATCGTCGCGGTTATGATTATAGTTCCTCTGCCATTTAGCCCTGGAGAAAGTTGTGTCACCACCTCTTTTACCTGATTCCCGTTCATAACCATCACAAAAACCACATCACATAATTTTCCTATTTGTGAAACGCTTTCAGCCGCCTCTCCACCATGAGAAACTATTTCCTCTAGGCATTCTTTACGCAGATCATACCCCATGGTAGCATATCCACCCTTGATTAAATTTTTTGCAATTCCCATGCCCATATTCCCAAGGCCTATTATACCAATTTTTTCCATTATCTTAATTGTTCTCCTCTAAATAATTAGTCGATATTTATTTCTCTAAAATACTTCTTAATTTATTTGCTGATGTTTCTAGTTTATTAAACTGCCCAACAAGTTCTCCATTTTTAAAAATAAAAAATTCATCCCCAAGTGAAAATGCCTGCTCAATATTATGTGAAACTAGTATTACATTAATATTGTGTTCTCTAAGCTGAGCAATTTGCTCAACAACCTTAGCAGATTCTCTCACACCAAGCGCGGATGTTGGCTCATCAAGAATAAGAATTTTAGCTCCAAAATACAAAGCCCTCGCAATAGCAAGAATCTGCCTCTGTCCACCAGAAAGAGTACCGGCGGCCCTTTTTGCATCTTCAATATTTATATCGAATTTTTTTAATTCTTTGACTGTCGTTTCAATTGCAAAATCTTTATTTATTGTATTCAAACGTCCATGAATTGGCTCGTTTCCCAAAAAGAAATTGCGATAGATATTCATAATGGGGATGATTGCGAGGTTTTGATAAACGGTCGATATGCCCGCATCTAGAGCTTGTCGAGGGTCTTTGAATAATACTCTCTTTTCATTAACCGTGTATTCTCCTTGATCTGGTTGAAAGACACCAGAAATTATATTCACAAGGGTTGATTTCCCTGCACCGTTATCTCCCAAGATACAGTGAATCTTTCCTGAATCAGTTACCATTGAAATATCTTTTAAGGCGTTTATGCTGCCGAAGTTTTTATAAATGTTTCTTAGGACTATTTGATTACTAGCTGTCTGCATATTTTTTCCTAAATATCCCATTTACCAATACTGCAGATATCAGCATCACACCCATAAATACCTGAAACCAGTCCGCATCTACCCCTGCGAAAATTATCCCTTGTTTTACTATACCGAATATTAAAGCCCCTATCATTGTTCCAATGATAGAGCCGTAGCCCCCTGTTAGAAGAGTCCCTCCTATTACAGCGGCAATGATAGCAATGAACTCCTTTTGTTCTCCCCTCAAAACATCCGCACCACCAAAAGTAGTGACCTGTGTGATCGCAATGAACCAAGCACAAAAAGCGGTTAACATAAAAAGAGAGACCTTTACATTTTTGACAGGTATCCCCATCAGGCTTGCGCTTTCTTTCGATGCACCAGTGGCAAAGATCCAATTTCCAATTTGTGTGTGTCTCAGGATTAGATAACCCAGGACTCCAAAGAGAATCCACCAAAAAATTGAAATAGGAAAATCAGTTCCTGATATGGTCAGACTGTTACCAAAAATAGAAGACATAATATTATAGCCTTTTGAATCTGCCAATCCCCCTAGCTGTGTTCTGCCCGTTACTAATTTTGAGATCGCTATTGTGATTCCCCTAACCATAAACAAAGAACCAAGGGTAATAATAAAAGATGGGAGTCCACTTTTTACTACGGTTATTCCATTACAATAACCAATAAACATCACCATGATCAATGTCAAAAAGGATGCAACCGGCATACTCAAATTAGCCTCCATCGTTAATAGAGCAACTGACATACTAGAAAAGCCTATCAATGAACCAATAGAGAGATCAAACTCTCCGCTTATCATTAGAAGCGTGACGCCAATCGCAAGAATCCCAATTTCAGATGAGACCTGGAGGTAGGACTTTGTACCCTGTAATGATAAAAATCCATTATGAGCAAATATTGCAAAAAAACCCCAAACAAAGACCAGCCCCAAAAGAGCACCTGTTTCTGGTCTTGAAAACATGCCTCTCAAAGAAATCATCTTGAGCCTTTTTTGCTTAGTGCTAAAACATCTTGGGCATTTTCAATATTGATGATACTTGGGCCAGTTTCGAGTTTTTTATAGGCAGGGGTGTTTTTATTTGTGATATACAGATCCATTAGAACTATAGGCAGATAGCCCTGTAAATACTGCTGTTGGTCTAACGCAAAAACAATATGCCCATCCATGATCCCATCGATGATCTCAGGTGTGAAATCAAAGGTTGCCATGCTGATTTTTTTCTGAGGATCAATATCTTTCAGTAAACTTACTATGGGTATAGCACCCAATGGACCTAGGGCCATTATACCATCAACGCCTTTGTTTGAACTAAGAAACGCCCTAACAACCTCTCTGGTTTCTGATGGATCTGAGGCATCTATAGGAACTGTTTTAACATCAACATTATTCTTTATGAGAATCTTTCTAAAACCCTGCTCCCTTTGATCTAAACTAATATTTCCTATTTCGTGATTTATGCAGAGTACATTTTTTGCTCCTGTTTTTAACATTTCCTCACCAGCTTTCATCCCCGCCTCATACTCACTCTGCCCGACATATGTAAGGATATCAACCTCCTCCATTATCTCACTGCCAGAGTTAATTACAATGATCGGTATATTCTTTTTGGATGCAGAGACAATACTTTTTCTAAGCGCTGGGATATCCGGAACTGACAGGATCAACCCATCTGGCTCCGTTGCAACAACTGCATCTATCATCTGAGACATCGTTACCATGTCAAAACTTTGTGGTGATTGATAGTGAAAAGATATCCCAAGGTCTTTGGCTGCGTCTTTTGCACCATTGCTCACAACACTCCAAAAAGGATCTGTCGCCTGCCCATGGGTAACCATTTTGATCGTGATTTTCTTTTCCGATTTGTTTATAGATTTTTCATTATTGGAGCAAGAAACCATAATGCAACCCAATAACAGTAGATAAAAAGTTTTATATATATATCTCATACTCACATTCCTTATAACTGAATAGGTTTGTTTTGCAATAACGACTTGTTTGCAGCCAGTCCAATCTTAAGCGCATGTAAACCGTCTTCAACACCTGCGTGATCGACAGCTTCACCACTTAATGATCTAATAAAGTCTGCGATTTCTATTTGGTAAGATTCTTTATATCTATCAATAAAAAAGTTTTTTGGGTTGGCAGATGTAAATCCATCTTTGGTCCCTTTTATTACACCATGTAAGAGTTTATTTCCAACGATCAAAGTGCCTTTAGATCCTAGAACTTCTATTCTCTGATCATAACCATACACTGCTTTTCTGGAGTTTTGAATCGTTGCAAGTACTCCATTTTTCAGGGTCATATTAATCACCGCTGTATCAATATCATTTGCTTTTTTGATCTCAGGATCAATGAAACAGTCTCCCTTGGCATAGACCTCAGATATTTCAACACCCGATAGATACTTTACCATGTCAAAGTCGTGTATAGTCATATCAAGAAACATCCCGCCAGATTTTTCGATATAGCTAATCGGTGGTGGAGACGGGTCTCTGGATATTATTTTTATCATGTGAATGTCACCAATTTCTCCACTAACAACGGATGATTTTAAACTAGAAAAATCGGGATCAAACCTTCTATTAAAACCAATATGCAAATTTAGGTTTTTACTGTCTACTAAAGACTTTACCTCCATGATCTCTTTGATAGACAACCCAAGGGGCTTCTCACAGAAGATATTTTTTGTGGCTTTTGATAGTTCTTTTATCTGTTCAACATGGTAGTTAGATGGTGAGCAAATTATAACCCCATCAATTTTTTGAAGACTAAAAAGATCCGCTATGTTTTTGGACTGCTGTATGCCTCTCCTTTTCAATCCCTCATCTATATCTAAGATGGGGTCAACGATCATTTTTAGATTTGCTTGTTGCATTGATAAAATGTTATCAGCGTGTATTCTTCCAATTCTTCCAAAGCCAACTATTGCCAAATCAACACTAGTCATGTTGTACTCTTTCTGGTCTATTGGTTTTTAGAGACCGCTTCCCCGCCTCTGCAACTTGTATTGCAGATAATATGTTTTCTAGGCCAACACTCGGCGATGTGTTAGATATGATTGAGCTATAAAAATGTTCAAGCTCATTTAAATACGAACCTCTATATCTTTCTATAAATGAATGATTTATTTTGGATGCTTGAGTTTGATTTGAATCACTCAAAGAATAGAGATTGTCTTTTTTATTTTCAACTAAGACCATTCCCTTAGAACCAAACAATTCAATTCTTTGATCATAACCATAGTGAGTTTGTCTTGAGCTATCGATCGAGCACAGTACTCCATTTTCAAGCTCAAGTGTAATGATAGCATTATCAACATCACCTATATCTCGTAACCTTTTATCGATAAATACCCCTCCATTTACATATATTTCTTTGACCTTCTGTCCTGTCAAAAAACTCAACATATCAAAATCATGTATACATAGATCAAAAAGCATCCCGCCAGAGGATTTTAAAAATTTAAAAGGTGGTATTGAAGCATCGTGGTTTGTGATGTGTATCGCATGAATATCCCCCAATGCCCCAGAGTCCATTTTCTTCTTTGCCATAAGAAAATCTTGATCAAATCTCCGATTTAAACCAACCTGAATAAATATGTTTTCCCTATCCTTTATGGTGATTAATTCTTTGATTTCATCTTCTGAGAAGGAAACAGGCTTTTCGCAAAACACATGTTTTTTTCGTGCTGCGCACTTTTTTATTATATCGTAGTGTGTTGGGGTTGGAGAGCAGACAACAACCGCCTCTATTTTATTATCTGCGAGAACGCTGTCTATATTATCGCTAATGTCTACATCCTCAAGATTTTGAGTAAAATCAATGTCAGGAGCTGGGTCTGCAATGGTCTTTAGATTAAATAATGGGAGTGTCTGGCAGATGTTTCTTACATGCATTTTGCCAATTCGTCCTAAACCTACAATACCGATATTGATTTTTGTTTTTTTCATCCGAAAGTTTTAATATACTTTATTAACAGATAATATTAGAGTTGTGATAATCTAACGCAAATCTAATAAAACAAGGAGGTAGTATGAATATCAATATAATTAAATGGATACTCATTTCAATTTTATCATCTCAATTTATATTTGCTGGTGGTATTAGCGGTAAAGTAACTGACGCTGGCTCTGGTGATTTTCTACCAGGTGCTAATGTAGTTCTTGATGGTACAAACTATGGAGCATCTTCAGATAGATTTGGAGAGTTTACCATAAGTAATGTCCCAGATGGTAGTTACACACTAACAGTAACCTATGTTGGTTATGCTGATTATTCAGATAGTGTAACCGTCGGCTCGGATGTAGTCAGCAAAGACATCGCTCTGAGTGTTGACTATGTTGCGATGGAAGCTGTTAATGTTACTGGCCTAGCTCAAGGGCAGGCTAAAGCGCTGAGTCAGCAACGAAGTGCTGGTAACATTAAGAATGTTGTTTCCAGGGATCAGATGGAAAAATTTCCTGACCAGAATGTTGCAGATGTTCTACAAAGACTACCGGGTATTGCTCTTGAGAGTGATCATGGTGAGGGTCGCTATGTACAAATCAGAGGAGCAGAGGCATCACTAAACACCACCACTATTAATGGTGTAAAAGTCCCTAGTCCAGAGGATGTAAGAAAAATTTCATTGGATATTATCCCAAGTTACTCACTTGGATCTGTAGAGGTAACCAAGGCAATCACTCCTGATATGGATGGTGATGCAATTGGTGGACATGTTAATCTAATTACCAAAAACGCCTTTGACTATGATGGGCAGTTCATGGAAGCAAAAGTCGCTGGTGGGCATAGACCTCTCTATGGAAAAAGTGGAAGCATGGGTGCGTTTACCTATGGTAATCAGTTCATGGATGGTAAGCTTGGTTTAATTGTTTCTTCAAGCTATGAGTTTAATGATATGAAAACCGATAACATTGAGCTAGAGTGGAACGATGAATATGAGTTTGTCTCAGATGTTGTCGATAGCGAAGAAGATGAAACATATGTGGTAGATGAAGCTGATGGAACCATAATAAATGATATGCAGCTAAAAAACTATGCCCTTAGTAGAGAAAGAATTGGGATTACTACAGGCTTAGATTACAAACTTGCAGAAAATTCAAAGTTATATGTTAATCTTATCTCAAACACATACACTGATAAAGAAAACAGAAATAGACTCCGGTACCGATTTGATAAGTCTGTTGATGAGGAAACTCCTGGGTCTGGCTATACCAATGTTACATCAAACAGTGGTACTGCAAACTTAGCGAGGATTACCAGAGAGTTAAAAAGCAGATCCTCGATTTCACAAATCAACAGCCTCTCATTAGGTGGTGACCATGCCTTAGGAAATATGAAAGCCGACTGGGCTTTTACACAAGCTTATGCGGAAGAGCTTAGAGATCCATCGTTGAATGCTGAGTTTGAGGCAAAAGATATCAATATGAACTATGAATTCAGTGATAACAATCACCCTCAAATCACGAGCTTTACTGATGATGAAGGAGCTGCTTTTGATCAGCATGACCTATCAGCATATGAGCTTGATGCTATCGAACTTGAAGGTAATTATATTCCTAACGCAAAAAGTCCAAACGGAAATATCGTTTCTGGCTATGATCAGGTTTTAGCATTTAACCTTTCAATGCCGCTTTCACTGGGCGGAGCGAACGGTGAAATTAAAGCAGGTGCAAAGCTATCCAGCAAGCAGAAAGAGTCCGATGTCTCTGGTGCAGAGGTCTGGGAATGGGATGGCGATGACGACCTTATAATGCAAGGCTTTGATATGGATATTGAAGGGGATGAATATATGGATGGAAACTATGTCCACACTCACGGTATGGATGTAGATAAACTCCGAGATCATATGAGCGCAAATCTTGGTTCCTATAATATCTTACCAATGTATGAAGACGCTATCCTTGAAACCTGGGACGCTACTGAAGATATCACTGCGTTCTATGGGATGGCTAATATGAGAATGGGTAAAATTAATTTTATCGGTGGAGCAAGAGTAGAGCAAACCTCAACAGAGTATAACTCTTGGGCTGGTGCCGTTGAAGATGCTGAAGATGCTGAGCTTAGCTTAGACGAAAGTCTATCACAGTTCTTTACCGCTCAAAAAGTATCTAAGGAGTACACTGATGTGCTTCCCATGTTCCATGTTCGTTATGCGGTTAACAATAGAACTATGGTTCGTGCAGCCTATACAGAGACTATTGCAAGAGCAGATTTTGCTTCACTAGTTCCGTTTATTGCTACTGATGGAGACGATGCTGAGGCAGGAAACCCTGAGCTTGAGTCTGCACACTCTCAAAACATAGACCTTATGTTGGAATACTATCCAAGCGGTTTAGGTATATTTTCTTTTGGCTACTTTAGTAAGGCCATAGATAATTATATCTACACAGCAGTCTTGCAAGACGCAACAATACGTGATGGTGCCAAGGTATATGATGAGGTGGTTATGCCTGTTAATGGAGACAACGCCACTCTTAGTGGTTGGGAAATGAACTTTGTAAAGAATTTAGATTTTTTACCTGGTCCATTGAGCAATCTATCCCTCTATTTTAATTATACCTCAACAACCTCAGAGGCTGATTACGGTGATATGCGTGAGAAATCAACATTCCCAGGTCAGGCTCCAGCGACAGGTAATCTAAGCTTCGCTTATGAGACCAGTAAATTAACCGCTAGGTTTTCTCAGTCTATTGCTGATCAGTATATAGTTGAGGTTGGTGAAGATGCGGATGAAGATATTTATTATGACCCTGCAAATCGTCTAGATTTCTCTATGAGTTATAATATTAATAGTAAGCTCACTCTTTTTGCAGATATACTTAACATAACAAACGTTCCTCATGTTTATTTCATGGGAGACGCCAGTAAGCCTGTTGAAAAAGAAGTGTATGGTGCCACTATGAAAGTAGGAACAAGCTATAGGTTCTAATTTTGTAGTTAAATCCTAAAATTGAATAAGGGCCTCTCTGAGGCCCTTATTTTCTTTGTTTAATAAATTAATTTGGAATGTTACCTATGAATACTAATTACCCTTTTATTACTCTTCTTTTGGTAATCTCTTTTATTTCTTTCCGGTGTGAAAAAATGCCGACTACGATTCCTGTAAATGGTTCCGTATCTGCGGTTTTTGAAACTGAACCTGTTGGCGATTCTGATGATACAGCGGATGATCCATGTGTATGGGTTCATCCGAGTGACCCATCTCTATCCGTTATCATTGGAACGGATAAGCACGAGAATTCTCCTGGACTAAGAGTTTATGATCTTGATGGTACACAGATCGATGTTACCAGTAATGAAAAAGCAAATAATGTTGATATAAGGTACGGCATGAATCTTGGTGGTAAGAAATTAGATATTATTACTACAGGATTGAGGGTCTCGAACACCCTAGGTGTTTATACAATAGACCCAGACAGTAGACTTCTATCGTCCATTGCCTCAAGAGCAATAACACTCGGGATCGAGGTATATGGTTCTTGTATGTACAAAGACAATACAACAAAAGAGTTTTACGCAATTGTGAATGATAAAAAAGGTAATGTCGAACAATATAGGTTGTTTGATGATGGATCAGGTTTGGTGGATGCTGAGCTTGTTAGAACGCTCAAACTCCCTGGCCAACTTGAGGGTTGTGTAGCAGATGACATTCTAGGTCATTTATATATAGGCGAAGAGGAAAGCGGAATATGGAAATTCGATGCAGACCCAAGTGGATCGAAAGAGGGTGTTCTTATTGATACCGTCGGTCCCCACATTGCAGCTGATGTTGAGGGGTTAACACTCTATTACGCTAGTGAAAATGATGGCTATCTAATTGCATCAAGCCAGGGTGATAATACATACACAATCTACTCTAGAGGTGATGTAAATAATTTTATTGGCAGATTCTCTGTGGTGGATAGCGAAACCATAGATGGGACTAGTAGCACAGATGGTATTGACGTTTGCAATATGGGTCTAGGTGGGAAATTGAGTGATGGCATCTTCATTGTACAGGATGATGTGAATGACGTTGGAAATCAAAATTTTAAAATTATATCTTGGGGCGAAATAGCATCCATATTTAATCCACCACTTGAAATTAATAGTGGTTATGATCTTCGAAACTAAATAACCATAGGCTCTTTATATGAAGCTTACAATGGCTCAAGCAGTTGTTCGCTATTTGAACAATCAATATGTTGAAAGAGATAATAAAGAGAACAAATTTATAGCCGGAGCTTGGGGAATATTTGGACATGGAAATGTCGCTGGCCTTGGAGAGGCTCTCGAACAAAATAAAGAACTAAAACATTTTTTACCTCGCAATGAACAGGCAATGGTTCATACCGCGGTGGCATATGCAAAACAAAAAAGGCGTATGGAAACATTCGCATGTACCAGCTCTATAGGACCAGGGGCAACGAACATGATAACCGCCGCCGCAGGAGCAACTATCAATAGGCTCCCTGTGCTGCTTTTACCAGGTGATATTTTTAGCAGGCGCAATGTTGGTCCGGTTTTACAACAACTAGAACATACAAACTCACCTGATATGTCTGTGAACGATTGTTTTAAACCCGTTAGTGTTTTTTGGGATAGAATAAATAGGCCTGAGCAAATTATCTCATCCTTACCTGAGGCTTTTCGAATTTTAACGGATCCTGTTTCTACAGGTGCGGTGACTCTCTCCCTACCACAGGATGTACAAGCAGAGGCATATGACTACCCAGATCATTTTTTCAATAAAAGGGTTTGGAGTATCCCAAGGAATATGCCATCAGAAGATTCAATAGTAAGCGCAGCCGCAATAATCAAACAGTCTACAAGCCCCGTTATTATTGCTGGAGGTGGCGTCATCTATTCAGAGGCAGAAAAGGTATTAAACGAGTTTTGCAATAACACAGGTATCCCAATTGGAGAAACACAAGCAGGAAAAGGTGCACTACCTTGGAACCATAGTCAAAATCTTGGCGCTATCGGTGTAACTGGGACAAGCGCTGCAAATACAATATCCAAAGATGCCGACCTTGTTATTTGTATCGGCACAAGACTATCAGATTTCACTACCGCTTCAAAAACCCTATTCCAAAACCCGGATGTTAAATTTTTAAGTATCAATGTATCTTCCTTTGATGCTCATAAGCACTCATCTGCTTCTTTAATCGGAGATGCAAAAAAATGCCTTGAACGCCTAAATCATTTATTAAAAAATGATGGTTTCAGTATATCGGTAAAATATCGCGCTGAAATCAAACAGCATAAAAATGACTGGAACCAAGAAGTAGATAGAATATTTAATCTAGATAACCAGCCCACAGTTAGTCAGGGTGAGGTTATTGGAGTCATATCAAATTGTATGAATGAGGATGATGTTGTTGTATGTGCTGCAGGTAGCCTTCCTGGTGATATGCACAAGCTCTGGAGAAGCGTGAATGGAGATCAATACCATATGGAATATGGCTATTCGTGTATGGGCTATGAAGTTGCTGGTGGGTTAGGTATAAAAATGGCAAAAGACTCTGGAGATGTATTTGTA
>Ga0208261_1000470_pt1 | contig 15813 bp, 17 predicted proteins | sample Knorr_S7_td_DCM__FD_185595 | JGI IMG/M metagenome (GOLD analysis project Ga0208261, IMG submission 185595) | Marine microbial communities from Southern Atlantic Ocean transect - Knorr_S7_td_DCM_ad_131m_LV_B (SPAdes) (version 3) | ecosystem: Environmental > Aquatic > Marine > Oceanic | place...
AAACCAAAGTGGGTATTTACTGCATATGATAGTTCATTTTTTTCTTCATCTGAAAGTAATTCAGATTTATTTACTGCTATGATTACACCTTTATATGATTCGATTGCAAGACCAGCAACATGAGTATCTTGAGCGGTAATAGGTTCTTCAGCGTCGAGAAGTATACAGACTATATTGGATCTTTCTATAGCTTGCTCAGATCTAATAACAGAAAATTGTTCGATTCCAGGTTCTACTTTACCTCTTCTTCTAATACCAGCGGTATCAATGAGGTTTATTGATGTATTTTTGTATTCAAATAAAGTATCTATTGCGTCACGTGTAGTACCGGGAATTGGGGAAACAATTGATCGAGATTCTTGTGTTATGGTATTAACTAATGTTGACTTTCCTACGTTTGGACGGCCTATTATTGAAAGTGATATAGATGAATGATCAAAATCATTGTTGGTTTCATTCTGCGGAACTAATTCCGCAATCGATTGTTTTAAATCATTAATTCCGTGGTTGTGATAAGCACTTATAGATATAGGAGATCCAATTCCTAGAGAATAAAATTCATTTGATAATAATTCTGATTTTGGTGTGTCTGCTTTATTTGTAATTAAGATTATTGGTGTTTTAGTTTTTCTTAGTACATTAGTTAAATCTTGATCAATTGGTGTAGGACCTTCATTAACATCAGTCACAAATAGAATTACAGAGGCTATATCTATAGCAAATTCAGCTTGTGATTGAATTTCTGATTGTAATACATCAGAATTGGCTGAAATGCCAATTCCACCAGTATCTGTTAGTAAAAATCGTTTATTTTCAATAGTTACCGGTGTAGTTATACGATCTCTTGTCGTTCCGGATTCTTCTGCTATAACAGCAACCTTTTTACCAGCTAGACGGTTAAAGAGTGTAGATTTCCCTACATTAGGCCTTCCTACTATAGCCACAATTGGAGTGTTCATATTATTAATCTCTATTATTTAAATAAATATTCCATTGCTGCTCTTTGGGCATGAAGTCTGTTTTCTGCTTGGTCAAAAACCACTGATTTTTTGTGATATAACAGATCTTGGGAAATTTCTTCACCATGATGTGCTGGTAGTGGATGCATTAATATTGTGGTATCTTTTGCCGAGTCCAAATCCTTTTCACTTATTTGATATTTTTGAAAAGCATTTTTTCGGATTTCTGATTCTTCTTCTTGCCCCATACTTGTCCATGCGTCTGTATATATAACGTCTGCAGCCAACATAGCTTTTTGAGGGTTTATTTCATGAATTATAGACTTATTAATCATTTCGTCACTAATTGTTAATTTATATTCTAGTGGAGATGAAGAAATAAAAGGCATTCCCATATGATAAGCACCACAAGCTAAACTTCGAGCAACGTTATTACCATCACCAATATAGGCAATCGTTATATCTTTCAATGTGCCAAATTTTTCTTGTATTGTTACTAAGTCAGCAAGAGTTTGACATGGGTGTTCTTCATCTGACAAAGCATTAATAATAGGAATTGTTGAATATTTAGCAAATTCAGTGAGTGTACTATGTGCAAAAGTACGTGCAATAAATGCGTATACATATCGTGATATCACATTAGCAACATCTCTAATTGGTTCTCTTGAACCGACACCAATGTTGTCCTTGTCGAGATAAACAGTAGTGCCGCCTAATTGTTTTACCCCGATTTCAAAGCTTAGTCGAGTTCGCAAGGAGGGTTTTTCAAACCAGATTCCAACGGTTTGATTTTCTAATAAATTGTTCAAAGGCATAGGTTTGCTAGAAATGGCACGAGTAATTATCGATGATATTTCAGAACCATTTAAATCATTAATACTGAGCAGATGTTTTATTGACATTTTTTAACCTTTATAAAGTCATAGAAATTATAACCATGAGACAATAAGTATTTAGTTTAATAATTCTTTTGTCAAATGTGCTCTTTATCATAGCGAACCTATATATAAGTTAGATTTAATTTTTGTTATGATTATCAAACTTATATTAGAAGTTATAGGTTTAGTCGAAGGAGAATATAATGGCAAAAAAAAGATGTTTATTAGAAATGGGAATGGGCACTGATCTACATGGTAAAGACTATACAAAAGCTGCACAAAGAGCAGTACGAGATGCATTATGGCATAATAGTGTTTCTTTTCCAGGCATTTTTGCTGATGGTGCTAATTCAATGTATGTAGATGTTACAATTGCTGTCCCTGAACCAGAGCAGGTCAATGGAGATGAAGTTTTATCAGTATTACCATATGGAATGAAATCAATTAATGTAGTACAAGGTGGATTAAACGTTCCTAGTCCAGATGGAAGTGACGTGACAATCATTGCTAATGCAGCAGTTATTGTTAGCTTAGAAGTAGAATAATTACTTACTTAATGTCAGGGGTTTGATATGTCATATATGATTAATCATATACACATAAAAACAGATGATCCAGATAAAGTTGCAGAATGGTATTCAGAAGCATTTGGTTTTGAAATTATAAGTAGACGAGTAAGGGATTTTAACTCTAAATTAATGGATTATTTTATTGTTACTCAATCTAGGGATGGGACTAGAGTTAATATATCCGGTGCTAGATCAAATGAAACACTACCAGAGATTGGTTCTGGTGTACATGAGGGGCTTGAACATTTTGGTATAACAGTTCCTAACATCAATGAAGAACTTGAAAGATTACAAAAATTAGGTGCGGTAGTTTTAGAACAACCCATAGAAACTCCTGAAGGTGCCTTTTTGGCTTTTATACAAACGCCATATGACAAGTCACGAGTAGAAATAGCTCAAGTTCCTGATTCAATATAATTAGTCTGTTATTTATCCCAAAGGTGCTCTTTCAAAGCATCTTCATTCAAGTTTGTTCCCCATCCTATTCCGGAAGGTGTTTTCATGTATCCATCAGTAATTTCAGGAACATTTGTAACCAAATCATCTTTCCATGAGACTTGATCGACATCAATTTCCATAATTTTTATGTTTGGTAAAACAGCACATAAACTTGCGCTAATAAAGCTTGAAAGGTGACTGTAATAATTATGTGGTGCAACATTAAACTGGAATGTTTCTGCTAAGTCTCCTACTTTCTTACCTTGAGAAAAGCCCATCCATGGTACATCAATCATAAATATATCTGCTGATCTTGCTTGGAAATATGGGAGGTATTCCTGCATAAATAATAAATTTTCTCCTGAGCAAATAGGTATATTAATGGAATCTTTTAATTCACGTAATGCGTCAGGTTGATACATATCAATTTCAAGCCACATAAGGTTATACTTTTCTACTACGTCAGCAATACGTTTGGCACTTTCGGGTTTTACATGAAAATTAAGATCTAAATTAATATCTATATCTTCTCCAACCGCATCTCGGAATGTTCCTATTTGATTATCAAGATGCGTTAATATATCTTTTGGAATTACACCATCAGTACTGCCTATTGGACCTGCAAATCCACCTCCCCAAGTTTGAGCAGGCTTACCTGGGATAATGATATTTGTTTTGAGGGCGGTATATCCTTTTTCAATAACTTCTTTTCCAAGGTTATAAATATCCTTGAGTGATTCTAACGGTGGCGTATTACATAGTTCGTAATTTCTTGCACGATATGTTCCACAATGTGACCAATATAGTCGTATATTTTCTCGAGTTGGTCCTCCAAATAATTCAACTACAGAAATATTTAAAGCCTTAGCTTTAATATCTAGCAGGGCTAATTCAATTCCAGATATAGCTTTGTATGCTATTCCACCCCTACTTTGTATAGAAATCCGTTTTAGATCTAATAAAAGCATTTCAAATGAACGAGGATCTTTGCCAATTAATAGCTTTGAAAAATCTTCAATAGATCCTACAACTCCATGTGGCTGTCTCGTTTCAGTACATTCTCCGTATCCAGTTATTCCTTCATCAGTTTCAATTTTTACAAATAAAAATGGCCACCATCCAGAATCGACTAAAAATGTTTCTATATTTGTGATTTTCATATTTGTACTTTTCTTCCTATATAAAAATTTATGATAATGAGTATAATATACAAACTTACCCAGAAGATGAATATAGTTATTCTTAATTATATGAGATAAGGAGATAGAAATGCCTTTAATAAACCATAATGACTTAAGAAATTTTATTTCACAATTAATGCAATCATATGGAGCAAGTGAAGATGAGGCTACACTTATTTCAGAACACTCTGTTGAAGCTAATCTGGTTGGCCATGATTCTCATGGAGTAATTCAAATTCCTACTTATATAGATCGAATTCAACGTGGACATATTAAGCCAGGTGCAGAAATAGAAGTAAATAATGAATCTCGTACAACAGCACGAATCAATGGGAATTGGGGATTTGGGTATTATGTATCTGATTTTGCTATGAAATTGGCAATAAAGAAAGCTCGTCAAGATAATATAGCTGCTATTACCGTAGTGCAACAAAGTCATGTAGGAAGAGTAGCAAGTTATCCACTTATGGCTGCAAAAGAAGGTATGATAGCTATTATGACTGCAGATTCAGGTAGAGGGCCTAAAATGGTTGTTCCGTTTGGGGGTAAAGAAAGAAAATTGGGCACTAATCCTATCTGTATTGCATTTCCAAGTAATCTTGAAGGAACCATGTTTGTAGATATGGCTACATCATCAGTTGCTGCAGGTAAAATCAATTTAGCTAGAAGTAGAGGAAAAGATATTCCATTTGGTTGGATATTGGATAAAGACGGAAATCAAACAAATGATCCAAATGATTTTAGTCAGGGTGGTGCAATTTTGCCCTTAGGGGCTGATCAAGGTCACAAAGGATATGGTCTTTCTGCAGCTGTTGAAACTTTTTCCGGAATACTCACTGGGTTAGGATTTGGGGTTTCAAAAGATGGAATTCATAACGATGGTTGTTTAATGATTGTAATGAATGTTGAAGCTTTTAGAGATCTCGAAGTTTTTAAACAAGAAGTCACTGATTTTGCTTTGGATTTAAGTTCCACTGAAGTAGCTTCGGGCTATGATCGGGTTTATTATCCTGGTGAAATTGAGCATATTACTAAGCAAGATCGTATGCAAAACGGAATATTTGTAGAAGATACTACAGTTGCTAATATCAATAAATTTGCTGATGAATCTGATATTAAAGGTAATTTAGATACTTTTTTACATTAATTATAAAGTTGGTTTCATCGTATTCCAATCAGTGTTGGATTCGAATATATGCGCTATCTGTAAAATGGTCATTTCATCAAAATGTTTTCCAACAATTTGAAGTCCAATTGGTAACCCTTTTGTATCGAATCCACAAGGAACACTTATAGCTGGCAATCCAGATAAGTTAAATGGTGAGGTAAATTTTGTTAACAATGATTGTATTGTGACTTCTTCATTATTAATAGTGGTAGTGGTTTGACCAATTTCTGGTGAACATATTGGTTCAGTAGGTGTTATTAAGGCATCTACAGTTGACATACAATCAACCATGCGGCCAATAAATTGTCTTCGTAACCGTTGTGCTTGAATATAATTTACTGCTGGAATAAATATACCAGATTCGAGTCTTGCTCTAACGTCAGGTGCTATTCTATCAATATCATTTCGCAACCTGTCTTGATGAAAAGCTACTGCTTCAGGATTGATAATATTTGTTTGAATTTTACCCGCCTCTTCCGGAGTAGGGATATCTACTTCTACTACAGTGAAACCAAGCTTTTTCAGTGTTTCTATTGCTTCATTTACTTTTGTTTCAACCTCCGAGTGAATATTAGTAAAATATTGATTTTTGGGAATACCTATTGTAAATTTTCGAGTTTCTTCATCGAAAGCTTTAGAAAATTGAGGGACACCTTTTGTGGAAGAGGAATCATCATTAATATCAAACCCGGACATTACTTCAAGCATATAAGCACAATCTTTTACACTTCTTGTCATTGGGCCTGCAGTATCTAGAGACCATGATAATGGAGTTAATCCATATCTACTAATTCTCCCATACGTTGGTTTTATGCCAACAATTCCACATACTGCAGATGGAATTCTAATTGATCCTCCTGTATCTGATCCTGTAGCACCTGGGATCATACCTGATGCAACGGCTACTCCAGAACCACTACTTGATCCTCCTGGAATATGAGATGTATTCCATGGATTTGGAGGTGTTCCAAAATCAGAATTGGTTCCAAATGCACCAAACGCAAAAGGGTGCATATTTAGTTTTCCAATAATAATTGAACCTGCATCAATTAATTTTTGGACACTAGTTGCATTCTTGTTTGATTGATAATCTTTGAAAATAACACTTCCTGAAGTTGTAGGCATATTATCGGTTTCATACAAATCCTTTAGTCCAATGGGTATACCATGCAGTGGTCCTTTATAGTTCCCTGATGATATTTCTTTTTCGATACTATGGGCTTTTTTTATACTCTCTTCTTCAGCTATATATAAAAACGATTTATTTGCGGGATTCAATTTTTTAATTGTTTTCAGGAGTTCTTGTACAATTTCACTTGGTGAAAGTTTTTTTACAAGAATATTTTCTGATAATTCAGAAATTGTCATAAAATTAATAGAATCATTCGACATAACAATTCTCTCCTTTATTTATTGTTTTATTATTTCACCATTATTTAGATGGATAATATTGTTTGCATAAGTTGCATCTATTAAATCAGGCTCTGGCGTAGTAACTATTGATTGATTATACACATGCATTTTTTCAATAATTTTTTTTCTTCTAAATTCGTCGAGTTCTGAAAGTATATCATCAAGGAGTAATATAGGTTGTACATTTATTGTTGATTGAATTATCTTTGCCTCAGATAACCTTAATGAAAGTACTATATTTTTTGCCTGACCTCTAGAGGAAAAACTATATGCTGATCTCTCATTAATGTGAATTAGAATATTATCCCTATGAGGTCCTATATCGGTTATTCCCATTAGGATTTGTTGCCTTAAAGTAGTATTTAAGGTTTCCTCAAAATTTTCAATACTAACTGAAGGAATATATTGGAAAGATAATTTTTCCGTAGGAGAAAATTCAGCGTGAATTTCTTGTACCTCTCTATGAATAAGTTTGATAATATCTTCGCGTTTACTAATGATAAATTTGCCTAATTCAATTAATTCAGTGTTCCAATATACTAATTCGTCTTCTGATGATTGATGATCTCGTATTGCTTTTAATAAGGAATTTCTTTGAGTTAATATTTGTTGATATTTTTGTAATTTGATTAAATATTGTTGATCCACCTGAGAAATTAATATATCTAAAAACTGCCTTCTTTTACCAGGGCTACCTAAAACTATATCCATATCATGCGCAGTAAAAAGTACAGTTGGGGTTTTGCCAACTAATTGCGAGGCAGATATATTGATTCCATTAAGTTTAATTTCTTTTGATTGGTTATTGTCCAAGGGAAGTGCTATGACTATATTATTTTTTTCATCAGCAAATTTAGTGATACCATGAATAGTTGTTTGGGAAACAAATTTATTTACTTGGTCAGGAGATCTGTGACGAATTAATTCAAAATCATTTCTTGCTCGAAATGATTTTCCTATAGAAATTAAATAAAGAGATTCAAGTAAATTTGTTTTACCTTCCCCGTTATTTCCTGAAATTATTGAGAGCCCAGGAGTAAACTCTAGATGAATATTAGAAAAATTTCTATATTGCGTTAATTCTATATCTGATACGTACAATTTGATCTCTCAATAATTTATAATGTAATGAATATCGTAGTGTCTTAACTATGAAATTCATTATAAAAATTTTCGATAAATAAAAGTATTAAATATTTGGGAGTAAGTTGTGGGTACACAAGAATTGAAAGCAAAAGTGGGAGAATTATTTCAATCTGTTTATAATTTTCACGATAGATTTGATTTATTAGATACCTATAGTCGCGAAAGACTTCTTGATAGAATTCCTATCCAAAGTGAAGAAGTTGATGAGCTTAAAGTAGCTTTAGAATCTGAATCTATGCATAATGTTGCAAATGAAGCAGTTGACGTATTATATGTAGCTTTAGGAACGATAATTTCTATTGATGATGAATTAGCAGTCAGTGCTTTAAATGAAGTGATAGAAAAAAATAATAATAAAACTGATAAAACGCATTATCTTAACCCTGAAGGAAAAGTAGTAAAGTTACCAAACTAAGACTGAATAAGAACTTCTCTTGATTTTCCTGGTTCTTCTGGTCCGATTACTCCAGCATCTTCTAATTGATCAATTAATCTTGCAGCTCGTGGATATCCAATACGTAACTTCCGTTGAAGGAGTGAAGTTGATATATGCGAGTATCTTCCAGCTAATTCTGAAGCTTTACTAAATAGTTCATCTTGAGGAAAGTCTCCCGAATTAAGATCTGGATTAGTGATATCATTTACAGGTAATTCTAATGATATTTCAGGAAGTGGTGGGCCTTCTTGAGTAGACCAATAGTTCACAAGTTTATTAATCTCGTCATCACTTAAATATGCGCCTTGAACTCGTTGAGCTTTAGGAAAATCTGAAGAGAGAAATAACATATCGCCTTTTCCTAATAATCTTTCCGCACCACTAGAATCTAAAATGGTTCTTGAGTCTACTTGGGATACAACAGCAAAACTAATCCTGCTAGGGAAATTAGCTTTAATTAGGCCAGTTACTACATCTACTGATGGTCTTTGGGTTGCTACCAGTAAATGTATTCCAGTTGCACGTCCTAATTGAGCTAGTCGTGTTAGGGTTTGTTCAACCTCATAAGGTGCAGTCATCATCAGGTCTGCTAATTCATCTATTGCTATAACTAAGTAAGGCATAGGTTCAATTGCTTTGGGATGATTTATATAACTATCAATATTTCTTACGCCAATTTCTTCAAGAATTTTATATCTTCTTATCATTTCTTCAAGAAGTCCTTTTAGTGATTTAACTGCGTCTTCTGGCTCAACAACTACTGGAGAAATTAAATGAGGAATTCCGTTAAATGGTGTTAGTTCTACACGTTTTGGGTCAATGAGTAAAAGTCGTAGTCTATCTGGAGTCATTTTGGATATCATTGAAACTAATAGGGTATTAATGCATACACTTTTACCACTACCAGTAGAACCCGCAATTAATAGGTGAGGTAACTTTCTTAAATCAGTAATTGTCGCCTCCCCACTAGATCCTTGACCTAAAGCTAGAGGGATACCCATTTCCTGTTTAATATAGTTTACTTTTTCATGTTCTAATGTTTTTCTTAGACTTACCATGAGAGCTTTTTTATTTGGAACTTCTATACCTACTATAGATTCTCCAGGAACCGGTGCTTCTATTCTTAAACTAGGTGCAGCAAGAGCTAATGCTAAGTCTTTTTCTCTTGCGACAATACTATCTACTTTTACACGTGTGCCTTTGTCACTTTCTTCATCCAAATTATCGTCTTCGCTATCATTTTTTTTAGGTCTTCTGGTTTTTCTTGTCCAACCAGGTGTGAGCCCATACATAGTAACTGTTGGTCCAGGCTTTATTTGATTAACTCTAACTTCAATACCATGATTTATTAGGGTTTCTTCAATTTTTTCGGCTACTAATTTTGATTCGTCAGACGAAATCGAAGCCTCAGGTCCATATTCAAGTAATGACATTTCTGGTATCGCCCATGGTTTTCCAAAAGTAAATGCTCTAGTTGGTTTTTTAGGCGTATCAATTTTTTCTTCAATTTTTTTTGTTTTTTCTTCAAACGGCGGGTTATTTTTAATTGGTTGGTAATTATCCTGAAGGGATTTTTTTCTAGGTTCTTCTATTTTTTGTTGTATATTATCTTTAGTTTCTTGATAGGGTTTTTTTTCAATTATTCTTGGCTTTTTGGATTTTGATTTAAATATTTTCCTTAAAAAATATAAAAAAGAAAGAAAATATAATTTAGATAATTTTAATTTAGCCAAAGAAAATTTTGGCCATGAAATGTAAAATGCAATTAAAAGTAAGAGTAGTAATAATAGTGGGCCTGGAATATAAAAATCCTCCCATAGGTACTTTCCAAATCTTCCTCCTGTAGTTTCTTTAAAGACAATTCCTTGTGGCCCTTTAAATGCTCCCATTACTAATTGAATAGAAATAACCGTGAATAGTGTGGAAACTAATTGTGGCCAAAATATTAATGAATCTTTTCTGAAATGGTTTACTGTTGCTGTTACACCAATCAAAAATATCGAAAGAGTTACAAATCCATATCCTACATATGTAAGAACTATGTCACTGATATTTGGTATAAAAGTTTCAATTATATATTCTCTTTGGAGGTAAATAATTATTACTGAAGCAACGAAAAGAACTGCAGCTTGTGCAGATGGGTTGTCTGAAAGTTCACGTGTGAGCTTCTTTATATTTGTTAGAATGCTGGTGAACATATATCATTCTCATTTTTTATATAATTTTATATAATTTTAGACAATAAAATGAAATATGTCTAATTGGTGTAAGTTTAAAATAATTGTAACTGATCGTTAACAGATTCAGGTTTATCTGTTTTTGTTTCTAAAGATTTTATTAGACTTGGAATACGTTTGAACTCTTCGGAAAGGATTTCATGGAATCTTGTTTGCCGTAAAGCCGCAGCAGGATGATAAGTTGGGTAAATCGTATACCCATTTTGATTGATAATGGTTCCATGTGCTTTGCCAATAGGGATCTTGGGAACAAAGTATGACAAAGAATGCCTACCTAAAGTTATGACGAGAGTAGGATTAATGAGCTCAATTTGTTTACTAAGGTATGGTGAGCATTTATTTATTTCATTTGGAGAAGGATCTCTATTGTTAGGCGGACGACATTTAACAATATTTGTAATAAACACATCTTCTCTAGATAAATTAATAGAATTAAGTAATTTTGTAAGTAATTTTCCTGCTGCACCTACAAACGGTTTGCCACTATTATCTTCGTAATAACCGGGGGCTTCTCCAATAAGCATGATCTTAGATTGGAAAAACCCTTCTCCTGGTACAGCATTTATCCTTGTTAATGATAGTTCACAATTTGTACAATTTTTTACTAGTTCTGAAATATCCGTCAGATTTTTCATAAGACTAAGACTTGAGTTTATCTAATCTTGAATCCCTTTGGATTGAATGTAATCAACCGCGCTTTGGACAGTTACAATCTTTTCAGCGTCTTCATCAGGAATTTCTAATGGGTCTCCATCTTTTGAAAACTCTTCTTCAAGTGCCATTATTAATTCTACTAAGTCGAGAGAATCTGCATTTAAGTCATCTATAAAGGAAGCTGTAGGGACAACCGATGCCTCATCGACTCCTAAACGTTCCGCTGTAAGTTGTTGTACTCTTTCTAAAATTGTCGCCACAATGTTCCTCCTCAAGTTATATTATGTTTTATTTAGTGTTTTTCTGGCGTAGGAGCCTAGGACCCCATTAATAAATTTTCCTGATTGGTCACTTCCATAATTCTTCGCTAATTCTACAGCGTCATTAATAACAATACTAGTAGTGTTTGTGTCAGAATTTTGGAGTTCATAAATTGATAAGCGTAAAATGTTTCGATCAATAAGCGATATTTGTTCTATTGGCCAACTAATTGCATATTCCGATATAGTTTGGTCAATAGAGGAACTATTAGCAATAATTCCTTTTGAGGTAGAAGATATGTAGGTTCTTCTGGAAACATTGAGTTTTATACGCTTAAAGGTATTATTTATAATAGTTTCTAATGGATGTGAAGTGCTATCAATTTCGTAAAGTATTTTTATTATTAATTCGCGATCTTTTCGTAACCTTAGAGGATCCATAATTTCCTTAATTTTCAGGTTGCAAATTAATCAAAGATTCGTAGTCGGAAACCGAATGAGTTATCGAATTTTCCGATATTCTTTTCACCATACCAGATAAAACCTTACCGGGTCCAAATTCATAGAAAGTAGTAATGCCTTCATTTGCCATATGTTCAATACCTCTCTGCCAATAAACGCACCCACATAATTGTTCTGACAATTCTTCCCGTATTTCGGATACATTACTCATTGGTTTACTAGAACAGTTAGCAATTAAAGGAATTGAAGAATTGTTAAAAGTAACATTTTTGATTGCTTCATTCATTTCAGATAAAGCTGAGCTCATAAGGTATGAATGAAACGCTCCACTAACTTTCAAAGGAATTGCTCTTTTTGCCCCACGATCAGATGCAATTTTGACTGCGTTATCAATATCAGATTTGAGTCCACTAATTACTATTTGACCAGGGCTATTTATATTAGCAGCTTGAGTATTTGATTCTTTACAGATTTCTTGAACGGCATCTTCTTCTAATCCAATTATAGCTGCCATGCCACTATCAACTCTATCACAGGCTTCTTGCATTAATCTTCCACGTTCTCTAACTAATTTCACTCCATCTTCTAAGCTGATTGCCTGACTTGCAACTAGTGCGCTATATTCTCCCAAACTATGGCCTGCACAAAATCTCGCAATTTCAGAAACTTCTAGAGAATGCATGGATTTATATGCCTCAAAACAGGCGATACTCATAGTTAGGATAGCAGGTTGGGTATTTATGGTACGTTCGAGTTCTTCTGAAGGTCCTTCAAAAATTATCTTAGATAAAGAGAAACCTAAGGCTTCATCTGCGCGCAGAAAAATATCCTTAGCAGATTCAGAGTTTTCAAAAAGACTTTTGCCCATACCTACTTCTTGCGCACCTTGTCCTGGAAAAATTATTGCATTATCCATATATCACCAACTGTATACCATCAAAGTATATTTTAGTTAAACTATTTCTTGAACTTTGGTTTCTTTAATCAATTCACCCTTATAGTATCCGCATATTGAACAAACTTGATGGCTTGGAATTTTTTGACCACATTGAGTGCACAAAGTTAAGGTTGGTGCTTTTAAACTTACATGGCTTTTTCTAGCTCCTCTTCTTGATTGAGTTCGCTTTTTTTTAGGTAAAGCCCCCATGATATTATCTCCTTATATATCTTCGATATTGATTTATTTAGTATTTGTAATTCTATTATTTTTATTCTTTATACCCTGACAATTTAAATTGCACAATAACTTTATTGGCATATTAACTAATATGTTCTGCCTGAATGATTCTGTTAATTCAATCATATTATCTTTTATATAAAAAAACTCAGGACCATCTATTCTATCATATAATTCAGGGTTTTTGCCTAAATAATCAAAATGATAGAAAATATCATCAGATTCTAGATGTATTTCTTGATTATATTTTTCCAAACAACGATCACAGTTAGAAGCTATAGATAATTGTATTTTGGTATTAACCCAGACACCCATATTAATTTTTGTAAGCCAAATTACTCCACTACTGGATATGATATTGAATTCATCTACAATTATTTCATCATAATAAATATTATGAAGTTTTTTTGTTCCTGTAGCTGATTTTAATAAATCTCCTAATTGTAAAAGCAAGAATAAATACCTTCCTTAATAAAAATTATTCCCCATGTGCATTTCGTATAGATAATTCAATTTCTTCTAGTGAGGTGCCTGGTCCAAAAACCCCTTTTACTCCTAATGAGTTTAGGGCTTCTTTATCTGATTCAGGTATAATACCACCGACGAGTATTTTTACATGATCCATTTCTTTTTTATACAGACAGTCAAAAAGTTCGGCTACAAGTTCTAAATGCGCTCCTGATAATATACTTATTCCAATGATATTTGCGTCCATTTTTGCAGCCAATTCTGTTATTTGTTCAGGTGTTTTTCTAATTCCAGAAAATTTCGTTTTGATGTTTTGCTCTGACAAATATCGAGTAATAACCTTAGCTCCGCGGTCATGTCCGTCAAGTCCCGGTTTGGCAATTAGTACTCTTATTTCATTATTATCCATATTAGTTATTATTTGCTTGATTAATGATTGAGCGAGATATAATCATTCGATGAATTTCGCTTGTACCTTCATAAATTTCTGTGATTTTGGCATCTCTAAAGTATCTTTCTACATGGCTAGATTTAAAGTATCCATATCCGCCTAGTATTTGTACAGCTTTGGTTGCAGCTCTATTAGCACTTTCAGATGCAAACAATTTAGCCATAGATGCTTCTTTGTTATGAGGTTCTTTCATATCTTTTAAGATACTTGCTCTACGAGTTAATAATCTCGCTGCGTCTATTTCAGTAGCCATATCAGCTAACATCCATTGGATAGCTTGATATGAAGCTATTGGGTTATTAAAAGTTTTTCTTGAAACTGCATAATTTGTAGCTGCTTCAAGACATGCTTGGCCTATGCCTACGGATTGCGCGGCAATTGCAATTCTACTTGATTCTAATATTTGCATTGCTGAATAAAAACCAGTATTTTCTTCACCTAATCGATTTTCTTCCGGAACAGGACAATCTTCAAATATTAATTCAGCAGTACTAGAAGCTTTCATTCCCAGTTTTCCATCTTGTTTGATTGTTTGAAATCCAGGGGTATTTCTATCAACTACTAAACAATTTACACCTTTGCTTTTTAATTCACGATTTTGGGTTGCATAAATTACAAAAGTATCAGCTACATCACCATTAGTGATAAAATGTTTAGTTCCGTTTAATCTATATAGACCATCTCCTGAAGTTGATGTAGTAGACATTGACGCAACATCGGAACCAGATTCAGGTTCAGTAAGACCCCAAGCACCAACGGATGTTCCATCAATAAGTGGTGGTAAAAATCTTGACTTTTGTTCTTCATTGCCAAATCTGGCAATGCTTTGTAATACTAATCCTATATGAGATCCATATATAGCAGAGGTGGCACCACAGGCTTTAGCAATTTCTTCCGTTACTATAGAAAACTCTTTAAATCCTCCCCCTGAACCTCCGTATTTCTCATCGATAGTAATTCCTAGTAAGCCCATACTGGCAAGACGATGAAAGTTTTCCATGGGGAATTCCTCACGTTCATCTAATATTGGAGCCATAGGAGCTAAATAATCTTGTGCGAAGTCTTGAACTGTTTTAGCGAGCATTAATTCAGTTTCATTGTATAGCAAGTTGTCCATTATATTTCCTTTAATTCAATTAATAAGTTGGGGAATATTCTCCATATACTTTTCTAAATATATCACTAATTTCACCTATTGTAGAATAGGATTCAACAGCTTCAATAATAGCTGGCATTGTGTTGTCTTTAGTATTGGCAATTTTTTCTAGTTTTCTCAGACTTTCATCAACTTTTTTCATGTCGCGATTTTTTTTGACAGAACCAAGCTTTTTGATTTGTTGTTGAATTTCTCTTCTTGAAACTTTTTGAAAAGTAATATTTTCAGTACTTTCTTCTTGAAATGTATTGACTCCAACCATATATCTTTCCTGATTTTCGAGCTCTTGTTGAAATACATAAGCTGAGTCTTCTATTTCATTTTCTTGAAATTGTGTTTCTAAAGCTTTTAGAGCACCACCAATAGATTCTATTTGAGAAAAGTATTCTTCTGCCTTTAATTCAATTTCATCCGTTAATTTTTCTATATACCATGAACCACCTAGAGGGTCAACAACATTTGTTACACCAGTTTCGTATGCAATTAATTGTTGTGTACGCAACGCTATCTCTGCAGCTTTTTCTGTAGGCAATGCTAGCGTTTCATCCATTGAGTTTGTGTGTAAACTTTGAGTACCTCCAAGCACACCTGCCAAAGCTTGAAACCCCGTCCTAGCAATATTATTCTCTGGCTGTTGCGCGGTCAAGCTACACCCAGCAGTTTGTGTATGAAAACGCAATTTCCAAGATTTTTCTTTTTTAGATCCATATTTAAATCTTAGGTGTTTTGCCCAAATACGGCGTGCTGCTCTAAATTTTGC
>Ga0208261_1000472_pt1 | contig 15780 bp, 18 predicted proteins | sample Knorr_S7_td_DCM__FD_185595 | JGI IMG/M metagenome (GOLD analysis project Ga0208261, IMG submission 185595) | Marine microbial communities from Southern Atlantic Ocean transect - Knorr_S7_td_DCM_ad_131m_LV_B (SPAdes) (version 3) | ecosystem: Environmental > Aquatic > Marine > Oceanic | place...
GGTAATCCACAATCATTTGAAAAAGTAAGATGGGATGAGCATTCCGATTTTATTCAGGTGATGATTGGTTCCGTGACAGAACTGATACATATCTTTTTGCCTGGAATGATCGATAGACGGTATGGAAGAATTATCAACGTTGCATCTTTGGCTCCTTATATACCTCCCGCAGACAGAGGGGGTCTTTACAGCCCTGTAAAGATTTATCAAATCAAACTCTCAGAAGGGATCCATTATGAATACATGGATCAAAACATTTTTTGTACGGCATTGTGTCCAGGACTCACCAGAAGTGAATTTCATATTGCTGCAAATATGCCTGAGGTTGCAAATACACCTGATTTTTTATGGATGAGTTCAGAAAAGGTAGCAGAGCAAGGATATGAAGCGGTTATGAGCGGAAAAAATTTAATCATTAATGGTTGGTTAAATAAGTTCTTTGCTTTAATCTCAATGGTTATTCCGAAGATATTAACCAAAACAGTAGGTAAGTATTTAACCAAGAAAAGGATGCCCAATTGACCAGATCTATGAAAATAAACAAACCAGTAATGTATTTTCTAGTCGTTATCTCATTCTATGCATTTAACATCATCGCTCAGGAAATTGATGATGAGCCGGATCCATTTGATGTCCCGATGACTGACTCACCAATTCAATCGGACGAGATACCTATGAATCTTGTGGAGGACTATCGTGAGGATACTTTGGGAGATGAACGAGCGAATCAAAAAGAGAGAAAAGATAAGATCTATATTAAAGGAAAAGCCACCGTTGTTGATGGAGATACCATTACCATCGGCAACACTAAGATCAGATTCAGTGGCATTGATGCTCCTGAATCCTATTACTATGGATTGACTCAGTACTGCGAAAGACCCAATGGAAAAATTTGGGCTTGTGGAAAGAAGGCTACCGCTGCTTTAAAAAAGCTGATTGGAAAAAATGAAGTTGAATGCACGGATGAAGGCGAGGATAAATATGGAAGAACGCTAAGTATCTGTTATGCAAACGGTGTCGACTTGCAATCTGAAATGGTCAGAACCGGAATGGCAGTTGCTTATATTCGCTATTCGACTCGATACGAAGAAGAGATGATAGAAGCCATGGTTAATAGAGCAGGTATTTGGAGCGGTGATTTTTTAGATCCTGAAGATTGGAGAAGGCAAAACCGAAAGCGAGATTAACTCGCTCTAACCACTCATAACCCTAGGCCATCGGTCATGAATGCTGTGTTCAAGCTCCGGTTCAATTGTTACTACGTATAGTCTCTGTTCTTGTTTTTCTACTGCTATCAAACCTTGTATCCACTGCCCTTTAACTAAATCAAACCAATGACTTTTTCCCTCATGATCTTTTTCCATAAAGCTCAATACGGGTATTTTTACAGGTTTTGGAAACCATCTGTCCCATATTCCAGCATGAATCGAATCTAATCTTGCCCATCCTCCTAATGGAAGTTTTCCCGATTGCCCTTTACGCCTTCCCCAAAGTATTAACTTTGTATCACTTTCTTTCGTGATGACAGGGAGTTTTGCTTTCGGATTTGGGAAATACACCCTCATGTGATCGCCATTATGCGTATATGAAGCTCCGCCACACATGTCGTTATATTGTTTGTCTATGACCGGATGGTTTCCAAGCCGGTGCAATTACATCAGGCATGCTTGACCTGTGCATTAAGTTACTGGGTGCGATCGTTAGGTTGCCATATTTCTCATTGATTGAATCTATGACTCTATTTTTAACAGCAATATTCGCATGTTCGCCTTGTTCCAGGAAATCAATTTGCTGGTTTGATTGTTGTGGATTAAGAGCAGTAACTTGTATCTGATGAATGCCTTCTCCATGCCATCTGTTTCTAATCATATTTTCCCCGAGCTGCATGATCTTCAGGCCATCATCAATAGAGTAGGCAAGTTTTAGTTTTGATCCTATCCAACCGTTTTTAGATTTTAATCCAATGAAGAATGCCGAAGATTTAAAGTCGTGTTTTCTAAGTCGTGCACCCACTTTTTCACTCATGTGCTGTAAGTAAGTAAGGATGACTCTTTTATCACGAGTATCTGGAGGCATAACTTTTCCATGACCTATTGATTTTGGCGGAGCGACAGTGGTCTGTATTTGTTCAGGATCCTTGCCTTGAGCCATCAGCCAAATTCTTCGACCTGGGTGTCCAAAGTGCTTACCAAGAACACTGATTGGAATGTTTTTCATATCGCCACATTTATATACTCCATGCGAATTGAGAAATCTTTTTATGCCTTTTCCAATACCGCACAATTGATCTACTGGAACATTCTTCAATCTAGACTCAGCATCAAGAGGAGGGATGATTGTGATCCCATAAGGCTTGTCTTGTTTGGCAGCATATTTTGCAGTCGTTTTATCTCCGCTTATACCAACCGAACAAGATATTCCTGATACGTTGCATACAAGATCTTGAATTCTTTTTGCTATTTGCTCTGGTGAATGAATAATCTTCTTGCAGTGGGTTAGGTCTAGGAATGCCTCATCAACAGAGAAGACTTCAATATCGGGAGTAACGGCCTTGAGTGCAGACATGATACGAGTGGAAATTTGCGCATATCTTTTGGGTCTGGAGGGCCTTTGAATGATGTCTGGACATAATTTTCTAGCTTCTTTTAACCGCATGCCCGTTTTGATGCCCCAAGAACGGGCCTCATAAGAGCAGGTGATGATGCAAGTCCCTTGTAGACCATTTGTAACGCCAACGGGTCTTCCATACAACTCCGGATAATCCATTTGCTCGATGGATGCAAAAAAAGAGTTCATATCAACCAGAGCGATGATTCTTGGCCAAGAATCTTTATTGGTAGCTTCTAAGTTGGCCAACAACTACTCCTTGTATCTGAATACGCTCAGCCTCATATGCAATTGCTTCCATGGATTTATTTTCTGGAATTAAAAGTATCATTCCTTTGGGAAGTCTTTTAAAGCGCTTCAGTGTTGCCTCAAGACCATCGATAAGGGCAACAACAATATCGCCATTGTTTGCGGTGTTTTGATGCTTAATGATGACCGTGTCCCCATCAAGGATGCCAGCATCCATCATTGACTCACCAGTTACCTGTAAGGCAAATCGATCGGGATCCATGATAAAGTCCGCAAGGTTGATTTCATGTCTATCCTCAATTGCTTCGATTGGTTGCCCGGCTGCTATACGCCCCAACAGCGGAATAATGGGAGCGATGGACTGATTTTCATAGGCTTCCAGATTGAGGCATATACCTCTTTTTCTATTGGATGCTACGCTGAGTAATTTTTTGGACTCAAGAGACTTGATGTATCTATGCACAACGCCCCTGGATTTAATACCAATTCCATCGGCAATTTCTGTAAGGGTAGGCGAGCAGCCCTTCTCAATGCAGTACTTTTGAATGAATTTTAAGGTTTTGGTTTCGCTTGGAGTTAACATTTTTTTTCTCAATTTTTTATTAATTAGATAATAGAGAACAAAAAGAGAACATTCAATAAAATATTACTAATTTTTTGAAAGTTTTTTAAACGGCATTCTTTATCTGTAGTTGCCTACCAAAATGATATAAAGTTTAATAACCTCTTATGCAACATCAAATATACTCCGCAATAAAATATGTCACCCATTGATTTAATCATCAGAGCTTTAGGTATCCTATTTGGACTCGGCATATTCGTTCTTTCGATCATTTTTGGTGGTTTGGTGTTGATGACTATTATTGGATTTTTAATATTGGCGATCATTGGTTTTTACATACGAGGTTTCTTTATGAAGAATGAGAAAAATAAGGATTCAGATGAGACAATAATTGATGCAGAATATACGGTTCTAGATGACAGAGAACGCGATGATTGATCGAATTGATGAATACAAGTCCAGAAGAAAGAAGCGAAAGTTAAGACGCATTGCATTTGCTCTGTTCTTTACAGGCTTCGCAGTATTGCTCTCTTGGTTCTTTGAATCTCAGGTAACAACAACGGTCATTATTGCCACTCATGCAGAGCTTGAGACCGATTTGAGCTCAAATTCAGGCCTAAGTAGTCAAGGCATGGAAAGAGCAAACTCTCTGGCATCAACCTTGTCGACGGTGGACGTAGTCTCCGGTTTAGATGCGATATATGCGACCTCTTATAGAGCAACACAAGAAACCGCTGAACCAATATCGCGTCTTTTAGATTTACCCATAAATATTGTTGATCAAGATATCGTTGAGAATTTTATTGAATCGATCAAAGACGATCATTCGGGTCAAATCATTCTCATTATTTCTCACCCTGAAAACCTATCTAGACTTGTTGTTGAATTGCAAGGGAGTAAAAATATTAATTTAGACTCTCTAAATAATAACGATCAGCTATTTATTGTCACCGTACCTTGGTTTGGCAAAGTCAAAACTCTTCAACTGACTTATGGCGCTTAAAAATATACTAAAGATTCCAATATTTGATTAAAATTACCGCCATGGAAAGAAAGAACTCATATAATTTGCAAGACCTAATGGATTGCGCCAAAGAAAAACTTTTCGGCCCAGGCAATGCTAGGCTTCCTCTCCCACCCATGTTAATGATTGATCGAATCACTCACATTAGCGATAAAGGTGGTGAATATGACAAAGGAGAAATCATTGCAGAATTAGACATAAAAAAGGATGCATGGTTTTTTGATTGCCATTTTTTTAAAGACCCAGTCATGCCTGGATCACTTGGTGTTGATGCCATGTGGCAACTCATAGGATTTTTTCTTGGTTGGTCTGGCGGACAAGGAAGAGGAAGGGCTTTGGGTGGAGGAAAAATTAAATTTTCTGGTCAAGTGACACAAAAAACAAAGTTGATTACCTACCATCTTCACATTAAGAGAGTCATTCGGTCTAAGCTGATGATGGGCATAGCAGATGCCACGCTTAAAGCCGATGATAAAGTCATCTACACAGGGCAAGATCTTAGAGTCGGCTTATTCACTGATTTATCAGAGATATAAATATGAGAAGAGTTGTAATTACCGGAATTGGAATTGTAAGTTCTATTGGCAACAATAAAGACGAAGTTTTGGACTCACTAAAGAAAGGCACTTCGGGAATTGATTATCGGGAAGACTTTGAGGAAATGGGATTAAAGAGTCGAGTTGCTGGATCAATCAAACTTGACTTAACAGAGCATATCGATAGAAAACTAAAACGCTTTATGAGCGATGGAATTGGTTTTAATTATCTTGCTATGAAAGAAGCAGTGGAAGATAGTGGTCTTTCTGAAGATGAGGTTAGCGACATTAGAACCGGATTGATTATGGGCAATGGCGGAGGCTCTCCTGAAACCATTGTCTCTGGCGCTGACTCCTTAAGAGAGAAAGGAAAAGTAAGTCCTTTTCTTGTGACGCGTTCCATGGCCAGTGGTAATTCTGGTGTTATAGGTACCGCATTTAAAATTAAAGGCATTAATTATTCAATCAGCTCTGCCTGTGCAACCAGTGCACATTGTATTGGAAATGCAGCAGAACTCATTCAGTTTGATAAACAGGACGTTGTTTTTGCTGGTGCGGGGGATGAAGTTCACTGGGTTCTTGCATCATTTTTTGATGGGATGAAAGCATTATCAGCATCTTATAATGACAACCCTACGATTGCTTCAAGACCATTTGACTCCAACAGAGATGGCTTTGTTATCTCTGGCGGTGGTGGAGTTGTTGTATTGGAAGAATATGAACACGCGATTGCCAGGGGAGCTAATATCTATGGAGAGCTTATTGGATATGGTGCAACATCAGATGGGTTTGATATGGTTCAACCATCTGGAGAAGGTGCGATGAGATGCATGCAACAAGCAATGCAGAATAATGACAAAATTGATTATCTGAATGCGCATGGAACGAGCACGCCCGTGGGTGATATGAGAGAGCTGGAAGCGGTTAGAGAAGTGTTCGGTGCCAACACTCCGAGGATTACCTCAACCAAATCGTTGACAGGGCATTCTCTTGGTGTTGCAGGAGTCCATGAAGCAATCTATACGATACTCATGCTTCAAAATGATTTTATTTCTCCATCTATTAACATTGAGAATCTTGACGAGAATGCAGCAGGTTTCAATATAGTTACGGATCTAATTGAGGGAGCAGGGCTTGAGATTGTAATGTCTAATAGCTTCGGTTTTGGAGGCACAAATGCCTCTCTCGTATTTAAAAAATAATTAATCTTTATGTCGCCAGATATGAAGAGCCAAGTAAGACTGGAAAGGATCAACCATCTCAATCAATTCTTGAGGAGTGATATTTGAGTTTTCACAGATTTCATTAATTCCTTTTTTCAACATTAGATCACCATCAGACCATACATTGGTTCGCCCAAGATAAAAAATGGCAATCATCTCTGCTGACCAATCTCCAAAACCCCATAGGCTCTTAACCAAATCTTTATATTCTTCATAAGGCAATTCTTGGATTATTTTCATTGATATAGCACCATTTTGAATGGCTTCTTTGGCACCCATTATCGATTTAATTTTATTTTGTGAGAGGCCATTTTCTCTGATTAATTTGAAATTCTTCATATCAAAGTAATCAATCAGTTCTAGATTCATATTTTTAGCTGAATCAGTGACTTTGATCCAAATACTCTTGGCCGCTTTGTAGGAGAGTTGTTGTTCCACAACCGTTTGTGCAAAACAGTCAAAAACATCAAGATTTTTAGGCACATCGATAGAAATCATTCCATTACGACTGACAATCGAGCTCAGTTCTGGCGCATGTAAATTCCCTATCTTTATCAATTTACTGTGCGCCTTTTTACTCATGGAGGAACAATAGCAAAAATCGCAAAAATTAGAAGTGTTATAATTCATTTTAGGCCCCGGTAGCTCAGCAGGATAGAGCGTCGGATTCCTAATCCGAAGGTCAGAGGTTCGAATCCTCTTCGGGGCACCATTAGAGGTATTATCTTGTTTACAATTGAAGGCATAAATGATTTAAAAACACTTTCCGATATCATCGGCGGGGAACTCTTTTCTAATAATGAGCCCTTTACAGGAATCACTGTTGATTCAAGAGAAGAGGTGAATGGAACAGTTTACTTAGCTCTGAAAGGAGAGAGTTTTGATGGCGATAATTTTTGCCAAGATGCAATAGCAAACGGGTCAATTGCAGTAATCACAGATAATCCAGAGACGCTTGGTAGATTTATTTTAGTGAAAGATACGTATGACGCACTTCTTAAAATTGCTGGCCATCACCTCAAGGAAATTAACCCAAGAACAATTGCCATTACCGGAAGTAATGGGAAAACAACTGTCAAAGAAATGATGGGAACTGTCTTAGACAGCAATAAAACAATCATTACAAAAAGCAATGAAAATAATCAATTTGGAATTCCTTATACAATTCTCAGATGCACATCGTCTACTGAAAATCTCGTTCTAGAATGCGGTGCTAGACATGATGGAGACTTTCAGAAAATCGCTGAACATTTTGCATTTGATCAACTTGTTATTACTAACATCAATAATAGTCATGTCGGAATATTTGGAAGTATTCAAAATATCATTCGAACAAAGTTGGAGCTGACCAAGGCCGTAAAAAAATCAGGGAATGTAATAGAAGCAGCATTTAAAGATCTTTCTAAGAATCATAAGCTGTTGAAAGAATCAAGTGAGATAAAACTATATGATTCGAATGATTTAAACCTCAATACAGCTTGGTTTTACGGATGTGAAAAAGATTCTGAACAGAATGATAAATATCTGATCTCATTGAACTCTGAGAATGCTGATAGGCAAATTAAATTTGAAGCGTCGATTGAGCACAACTGTTTAAATGCAGTTTTAGCGTCATTGGCTTTAGAGCAATTTGGATATGATATTAATGAGTCTATGAAGGTCTTATCTGGATTCAAAAACCCATTAATGAATAGATTTCATATTCATGAAATAAGTAACTACTTGGTGATTGATGACACATACAATGCAAATCCAACATCCATGCAATCAGCAATGAAAACAATAAATGATTGGAAAGATGAAAGAGGGAGGATGCTTATACTCGGAGATATGTATGATCTTGGAGATCATGCAAGTGAAGAACATAAGAAAGTGATTAAATACGCATTAGAGATGAATAATTTGAAAAAACTGATATTGGTTGGTGATAAATTCAAAAATGAAATTAAAGATCTTAATGATAAGGAAAGAGAAAAAGTCATACAAATTGAGAATAGGGTAGACGATTTTCCTTATTTAGAGCTCACCAGAGAGAGTTCTGTTAAATCCAAAGGTATCGTGCATAGATATTTCAAGTCGCAAGGGGGTATTATCTTGATAAAAGGGTCGAGAGCGATGAAGATGGAGCGATTTGTAAAGTCTATAATTAAATATATTCAATAATATCAATCACTTATAATTGAAAAACACCAAAAATAGAGTAGGGTAATAAACAGTTCATAAGAATCAACGTTATTTTCTATAAATAACTGATTATTAAAGAGATATAACTCTTAATCATCAAATTAAATGCATTCAAATCTTCAATTTTATCGATAGTTGTAATGAATTGGACTCAGAAGTAGATATATTTTTGATCATTTTTTATCGCTTTTTTAGTACCCATAGTTAAGTTTCTAAAATCGCTGACCAAAATCATCTTTGTTGAAAAAAACCACAAAATATACCTCAAAAATGAGCATTATATAACTAATAGTAATATACAAAAATTATATAATAATCATGTATATATATCATTAATATAAATAAAAGGATTAATTATATAACAATATTTAAGTATTTTAATAATCGTTTTTTTACAAAACCTTTATTTTTCAGTTTCGATCGATTTAATGGCATTTATACTCATTTATTGTTCAAATTACTTTTATAGATCAATAAGGTTAAAAATTATGTCTGAAGAGTACAAAAATAAAGGATATGCATCTGAAACCATAGAATTTGGTAAAAACCCTGCTATTTTAGTGGTTGACCTTCAATTAGCGTTCACCGATCCATCTTTTCCCAATGGAGATATGCCAATGGTTGATAAAGCCACTAATAGAACAGCTGAGCTTCTTGATGTCGCTAGAAACAATAATATTCCGGTTGCTTCCTGTTATACCGCTTATGATAGCCTTGAAGATATGCCACTCTGGAAAGTGAAAGCAGTACGGGATGAGTTTTATCATGGCCACCCATGTACAGAAATGGATCCTAGGGTACATAACCCTGATTACGATTTTAATTTTTGCAAGAATGCTCCTTCAATGTTCTTTCTTACACCATTGACTACATTTCTTCATAAAAAGGGTGTTGACACGGTCATTATAACTGGCTGTGTAACCAGTGGTTGTGTCAGAGCCACTGTCATTGATGCTTTTTCTCATGGCTATAGAGTTTTTGTTCCAGAAGATTGCGTTGGCGATGTAGAGGATAGGCCGCATAGTGATAATCTTCGTGACATTTCAAGAAGATACGGTGAAGTCATATCTGCTGACGATTGTATTGGTTACATAAATAGCCTGTAATTCACTCAGAGATTTTAGCTTCTAACCATTTATTAAACTCATCCGGTCTTTCCAGCATGATAAAGTGACCGACGTCTTCCATGAACTCAATTTGAATATCTTTGTACGTATCAAAATTTGAATCCAATTTTGTTTCCCTGAAGCTTCTAGCGTTCAAAGCAATCATCGGAATAGACAACTCACTTAAACTTTCCGGATAATTCATTGTAAGCAAAGCATCAAGGGTGCCTTGAGAGATATTCTTTGGGCTTTTTAATGCATCATTCCTGATCCAATCTTCAAGATCTTTGTCTGTTTTATCAATGAAAAAATCATCGATACTGTCTTTAGTCATTGAATCATAGAAAAGCTGAAACATCGTGTTTACAGCTATTCTAGCGAATCTCCCTATGCCTTCTGTTGTTAAATCATGAAATGTATCCACGCCTATTATTAGGCGAGATTTTGCCCCTAAACTTCCAGCAGCTTTAACAATAACAGGGCCTCCCATCGAGTGCCCTATAAGGACTACTTGATCAAGATCGAGATGTTCAATAACGGATTTAACATCATCTCCAAAAGCGTCCATGCTGTATTCTTTTCTATTTAATCCTGACTTCCCATGACCCGCAAGATCAACAGCAATTGTGGTATAGTTTTTTGAAAAATATTCCAATTGTGGCCACCAGTATTCACTGCTGCAACTATAGCCATGCACAAACACCAAGGCATTTTTCTTGGAACCTTTGATGTAGTAATTAATCATCACTCCATCATCACTAATAATATGATCTTTTTTGAATCCGATATCGGTTATTGAGCTGTTAAGCTTATCGATAAGGCCATCTTGAAAACTTTCCGCAGATATTGGCAAGCTTAAGATTAGTAAAGTTATTAATGCCGGTTTTTTTGCAAGATTCTTTTTGATCATAATCAATACAATACCAAAGTTTTCTTCTAACATTTTAGTTAAGATACTCGAGTTGATATACTTTTATTAGATGCATTTCATGAGGTAAAAAATGGCAGGTCACAGTAAGTGGGCTAATATTCAGCATAGAAAAGGCAGACAAGATAAGAAGAGAGGGAAACTCTTTACAAAGCTTATTAGGGAGATCACAGTTGCTGCGAGAATCGGAGGCTCCGATATTGGATCAAACCCAAGACTTAGGGCAGCAGTGGATAATGCAAAATCTCAAAGCATGCCAAAGGACAATATCGATAGAGCGATCGCCAAAGGCGCTGGAGGAGAAGAGGGTACTGCACTGGAGGAAGTTCTTTACGAGGGCTATGGACCCGGAGGAGTTGCCATACTGATCGAGTGCATGACTGATAACAAAAATAGAACAGTTGCAGAAGTGAGGCATGCATTAACCAAACACGGAGGTAATTTAGGGACTGAAGGTTCGGTTGCATATCTATTTGATCAGATAGGCTATATATCAATCAATCACTCAAATGATCCAGATGGCTTAATGGAGCTCGCCATAGAATCGGGAGCAGAGGATATTGAGATAAATGACGATGGATCAATAGGGATAGAGACGACTCCTCAAAATCTAGTTGATGTAAAGGAATCAATTGTTGGCGCTGGAATAAATGTAGATATTAATCAGCTCATGATGAAGGCCTCGACCGAGGTATCAGTCGAGAGAAAAAATGCAGAAAGCATGATGAAATTATTAGATACCCTTGATGATCTTGATGATGTTCAAAGGGTTCATTCAAATATAGAGTTTTCCGATGAAATTCTTTCATCCATCAGTGATTAGATCAATACTATCTGTATGAGAATAATAGGCATAGACCCAGGTTCAATTAAAACGGGATATGGCGTCATTGATTCTAATGGGTCGAATACCTCTTATGTCACATCTGGCGTTATAGACGCAAAGAAAGATTCCTTTAATAATCGACTCAAGATTATCTTTGAATCGCTTGCAGAAATAATCAGAGAACATAAGCCAGATCAAATGGCTGTTGAGACTGTTTTTGTTCATAAAAATGCCAGCAGCGCATTGAAACTAGGACATGCAAGGGCTGCTGCAATTTGTGCAAGTTTTGAATCAAACATTAATATCTTCGAGTATTCACCAAGAGAGGTTAAACTATCCACAGTAGGTACAGGTAAGGCAGAAAAAGAACAAGTCATGGAAATGGTTAAATTGATACTGTCGATAAAGCAAGTAAAGCTGAATCTGGATGAATCAGATGCTCTTGCAGTCGGTATCTGCCATGCACACTCTCAATCCATTAAAGCCAAGATAGAAGCGTCGTCAAAATGATTGGATCTCTAATAGGTCTGATTAAAGAAAAGACGCCATCGGCAATTCTTCTAGAAGTCAACGGAATTGGTTACGAGATTTCTATTCCTTTATCAACCAGTTTTCAGTTACCCAAGGTCGGCGAATCAGCCTTCCTATTAACCCACTTGGTCGTTAGGGAGGATCAACATTCTCTTTATGGATTTGCCACTGAGGAAGAAAGAAAACTATTCAGAGCACTTATAAAGATCAGCGGAGTCGGAGCTAAATTGGCAATCACAATTCTTTCCGGAACAAATGTGACTGGATTCATCCAATCTGTTGTGAATGAGGACATTGATGCCCTTGTCCACTTGCCAGGCATAGGTAAAAAAACAGCAGAGAGACTTGTTGTGGAAATGAAGGATAAGATTTCTGAGATCTCAGATGAACAGCAAAATCTGCAAGATTCTGGGGTCAACAGTGCTGTTGCAGAAGCAATAAATGCTCTCGTAAACCTGGGATACAAAACAAAAGACGCAAAGAATATTCTTGATAAAATTGACAGCGAGGAACTCTCGGTGGAGGATCTCATTCGACAAGCATTAAAATCACTAAATAAATAATTTGCATGACAGACGAAGAAAAAATCATAGCCCCAGAAGTTCAGGACGGTGAAGAGTCTGTAGAGCAAGTTCTCAGACCGCAAGTGCTTGATGAATACATAGGCCAAGAATCCGTCAAGGATCAAATGAATATTTTCATTGAGGCTGCCAAGAAAAGGAATGAAGCCATGGATCATGTTCTGATCTTTGGACCACCGGGGCTTGGGAAAACCACACTCGCTCATGTCATCGCCAATGAGCTTGGTGTGAATTTAAAGCATACATCGGGACCTGCGATTGAGAAGCCAGGAGATTTAGCGGCAATCTTGACCAATCTTGAAGAGAGAGATGTTTTATTTGTGGATGAGATACATCGTTTGAGTTCAGTAGTGGAAGAAATTTTATACCCAGCACTTGAGGATTATCAACTTGATCTTGTTATTGGCGAAGGACCATCCGCAAGGTCAATAAAACTAGACTTAACAAGATTCACAATGATTGGAGCCACGACCAGAGCGGGTTTGCTTACATCGCCATTAAGAGATCGATTTGGTATTTCTCAAAGACTGGATTTTTATAAGGTTGATGAAATCACAAAGATTGTTAATAGATCATCAGGAATACTCGGCGTTGAGATTGACCAGTTGGGTTCAGAACAGATTGCGTCTAGATCGAGAGGCACACCAAGGATTGCGAATAGACTCTTGAGAAGGGCAAGAGATTATTGTGAGGTGAAAGGCGATGGGCGAATAAATGCTGATTTAGTGAATGATGCAATGAATCTAATGGAAGTTGATATCAATGGATTCGACTACTTAGACAGAAAATTTCTAACAGCAATCATCGATAAATTTGATGGCGGTCCAGTTGGGATTGATGCCATAGCCTCTGCCATTGGAGAAGAGAGAGGCACCGTTGAGGATTTAATAGAGCCGTTTCTTATTCAAGGAGGCTTCTTAATTCGAACACCAAGAGGAAGAATGGCATCTGGGAAAACATACGAGCATTTTGGGATAAAGCCTCCAAAAGAAATCATTCAGCAAGAAGATTTACTCTAGGAAAATCGACTCTTATTTTTGCTAATATAAACCTAATATGGAAGAGCCAATCATAATCAGCCCGGATACGAAATATATCGCAATTGAGGGTCCAGTCGGATCAGGCAAGACAAGTCTGGCAAAAAAGTTGGCAGACCATTTGGAGGGAAAATTGATTCTCGAACAGCCAGAAACCAATCCTTTTCTTGAAAATTTCTATAAGGATCCAAGATCGAATGCATTGCCAACCGAGCTTTCATTCTTATTTCAAAGATCAAAGTTACTTGAGGATATAAATCAGGAAGATTTGTTTTCTAATATAAGCATTACAGATTTTATCTTCGATAAAGACAATATATTTACCGAAATAAACCTCACTCACGAAGAAATAGATTTATACAAAAAAGTAAAAGATTCCTTAAAAGTCTCGCATCCTTCCCCAGATTTAGTTGTCTATCTTCAGGCACCTGTGGAAGTTCTTTTATCTAGAATCAGAATGCGCTCTCCTTCAGTTGATCTTCTTATTGATTCTTCCTACCTAGAGAAGATTGCTGATTCATACGCAAAGTTTTTTTACTATTACGAAGGGTCCCCGCTTTTGGTTGTGAATGCCGAAAATATCGACCCTATTCACAATGACGACCATTTTGAAATGCTATTTTCTGAACTCAAAAATGTGAAGTTCGGAAAACATTTTTTCAATAATACTGCCGCTGCATTTTCTTAATCTGATAGTTGTTGCTCAACTGCCCAGTCAATGTGCTCATCCACCATTGAACTGACTTTCCCTTTTTTGGATTTAAGAAGATTCACCGTGTCCATTTCTTTTTCTGAATTTCCTAATGCAACAGCTATATTTCTCAACCAACCTTGATAACCACTTCTTCGAATTGCTGAACCTTTGGTTTTCTCATCCCATTCTTCTTCTGTCCATTTGAACAGTGATTTTAGAGATGCATCTTCAAAGACATCTCTTGGCATAAAATCATCAATCACGGGTGTTTTTGCAAATTTATTCCACGGACAAAAGATTTGACAATCGTCACAACCAAAAATTCTATTGCCAATCGGTTCCCTCATTTCTGTTGGAATCGATTCTTTATTTTCTATTGTCAGGTAGGAGATACATTTTCTTGCATCAAGTTCATAGGGAGCAATGATTGCTGATGTCGGACAAACATCAATGCACTCATTGCAACTGCCACAGTGATCAGTAGAGGGTCGATCTAATTCAAGTTCAATATCTGTAATGATTTCTGCAATAAAAAACCACGAGCCATGATTTTTATTGATAAGGTTTGTGTTCTTTCCAATCCAACCCAATCCGGCATTTCTTGCCAAAGCACGTTCTAATACAGGCGCTGAATCTACAAAGTAATTTTTTTCTTTTATATTTGAGTGATCACTGATGCGGCCAATTATCTGCTTAAGCTTTGATCTGATTGTCTTATGATAATCCCGTCCTAAAGCATAGTTTGCAATGTAGGCTTTTTTATTGTCATTTAACCGTTTTTCACTGAGCTCTTTATCAAAGAAGTGATAAGTCATCCTGAATGAAATTACCCTCAATGCTCCTGGAATCAACTCCTGTGGACGAGCTCTTTTTTTGCCATGCTTTTCCATATACTTCATTGATCCGTGATGATTATTTTTGAGCCATTGAATCAGTTTTTCCTCGTCGTTTTTAACCTCAATGCCTGACACACCCATCTGATCAAAACCGAGTTCTACTGACCATTTTTTGATATCGCTTTTTAGTTTTTTAAGATCTGTCATTTTTTATGAAGGATTATTTTCATTTAGGACAAGTATAATAAGAAGCATGAGACTTGCCGAGAAATATGTATTTAGCTCAAGCACCGTTGCAAAAATTGATAGTGATGCGATTAGAGACAATGGGCCTGAATATGGGTTTGAATTAATGCGTAAGGCTGCTAAATTCTCATTTGAAATTCTAAAAAACAAAAAACCAGAATCCATCATTGTATTTTGTGGATCAGGAAATAATGCTGGCGATGGATATTTATTGGCGACATTCGCCATTGAATCAGGCTTAAAAGCAAATGTCATGATCATCGATCCAAATGACAATCTTAAGGGCGATGCAAAAAGAGCTAAAGAAAGCTTTTTGAAAGCTGGTGGAAAGACTGAAACATGGTCATCAGAGCTTGAATTGACTTGCGATTGGATAGTAGATGCAATATTCGGAATTGGTATAAATAGGGATCTTGATAACCTTCATCAAAAAGCAATCCAATCGATCAATGAATCAAAGTCAAAGGTCCTATCCATTGATATTCCATCGGGCTTATGTGGAAATACAGGCAAGATATTTGGGGAAGCAGTCTCAGCAGATATAACCACAACTTATGTGGGCAAAAAATCAGGCCTCTATCTTGATTCTGGCCCAAATTATGCAGGGACA
>Ga0208261_1000473_pt1 | contig 15712 bp, 13 predicted proteins | sample Knorr_S7_td_DCM__FD_185595 | JGI IMG/M metagenome (GOLD analysis project Ga0208261, IMG submission 185595) | Marine microbial communities from Southern Atlantic Ocean transect - Knorr_S7_td_DCM_ad_131m_LV_B (SPAdes) (version 3) | ecosystem: Environmental > Aquatic > Marine > Oceanic | place...
AACAAAACTATTGATTTAATGAAATTTTTAAAAAATCGTTATAAAAAAACTGAATTTTTTTTTATAATGGGAGCTGACAATTTAATTAATTTCCATAAATGGAAAAATTGGAATAAAATTGCTGAAATTTCTAAAATCTTAGTATTTGATAGATTAAATTATAAGTCTAAATCTTTAAAATCTATTTCTTTTAAAAAATTAAATAAAAAAAGGTTGCAATTTATTAACTTTAAAAAAGTTAATATTTCATCTTCTCAATTAAGGAAAATTTGATAATCTAAAATTAATTAATGGATAAAATTTCTAACCTAAAAACAATAATCCTAAATACCCTAGATTCGAACAAAGCACTTGATATTGTGAGTATTGATTTGACAGGTAAAAGTTCAATTGCTGATTATATGATAGTTGCTAGTGGAACTTCATCTAGACATATTCAAGCATTATCTGAGCAGGTTCTAGAAAAAATAAAATTAAATGGTGTGAAAAATTGTAAAATTGAGGGTACCAATAGCATTGATTGGAAATTGATAGATGGTATAGATATTATTGTTCATATTTTTAATCCTGAAAAAAGAAAGTTTTACGAACTAGAAAAAATGTGGTCAGAACTGATTCCTAAGGAAAAAATTTTGATATGAAAAATATATTCTCAACTTTTTTGATAATTATTTTATCATTAAATATTTCTAAACATGTATCCGCTGCAAACGATGATGATATTTATAAAAAAATTGATTTGTTTAGTGAAGTATTAGACAAAATTAATAAAGAGTATGTTGAGGATATTAATCAAAGCGAAGTTATGGATGCTGCAATTAATGGAGTATTACAATCATTAGACCCATATTCTGCTTATATGTCTCCAGAATCTTTTCAAAATATGCAGACTGAAACAAGTGGAGAGTTTGGAGGATTGGGTATTGAAGTTAGTATGGAAGCTGGTGTGGTAAAAGTAATTTCACCTATAGATGGATCACCTGCTGATGAAGTTGGTGTTAAGGCTGGAGATTACATTGTAAAAATTAATGAACATCAAGTTCAAGGAAAAACTTTAACAGAGGCTGTTGATCTTATGAGAGGTCCAGTTGGTTCAGATATTGAAATAACTGTTAGAAGAAAAGGAGTTAAAAAAGCAATAGTTTTTAAAATAACTAGAGAAATTATAAAAATACAATCTGTTAAATCAAAAAAAATTAATGATAATATTGGATACATAAGATTAACAGCTTTTAATGAAAACAGCAGTACCCAAATTAAGAAAAAAGTAAATGAGTTTACTAAAGATAAAAAAATTAAAGGATATATTTTGGATCTGAGAAATAATCCTGGAGGACTATTATCACAAGCAATTAAAATTTCAGATTTCTTTTTAACAAATGGAGAAATAGTATCTACAAAATCAAGAAAAGAATCAGAAAATAGAAGATGGTTTGCAAATAAAGGAGATATTATTAATGGCAAAGTCCTAATAGTATTAATTAATTACGGATCAGCATCCGCTTCTGAAATAGTGGCTGGAGCGCTCAAAGATAACAAAAGAGCTATTCTGTTAGGAGAAAATACCTATGGTAAAGGATCTGTACAATCAATAATACATTTAAAAAATAATGGCGCTATAAGACTAACAATTTCAAAATACTATCTACCTTCTGGAAAATCAATTTCAGAAGTTGGAATTACACCAGATATAGAAGTTGCAGAAAGTGATGATGAATTTCGAATAAATACTGAAAAAGATAACCAGCTTAATTTTGCAATTAAACTACTAAATGGGTAACAATGAAAGAAAATTTTGAGAAGCTACCTTTAAGAAATGGGGTTGGTGTTATTATTTTAAATTCTCAAAATAAAGTTTTTGTTGCTCGAAGAATTGATAACCCAAAAAATTACTGGCAAATGCCACAAGGTGGTGTGGAAAATGGTGAAGATTATTATAAAGCTGCATTAAGAGAATTAGAAGAAGAAACAAACATTAAAAGTATATCTTTAATTAAAGAAATAGAAGGTTTTACTTCTTATAATCTACCAAATAATTTATTGGGTATAATTTGGAAAGGTAAGTATAAAGGCCAAAAACAAAAATGGTTTATAATGAAATTCACAGGAAAAGATAGTGAAATAAATATTAATACAAAGAAACCAGAATTTCTTGACTGGCGATGGGCCGACTTAGAAACAATCGCTGATACTGTTGTTGATTTTAAACTAAAAGTTTATGAACAATTAATAATTGAAGTAAAAAAAATTATACCTAATTAGAATTTATTGATTTTAATACATCAATTTTTTGCGATATTAAAAATCTTCTTTGATCTTCAATGTTTTCATCTGACAATTCTTTTTCAGCATTTTGAATAGATTCATTTACGTAATTTTTATCTATTTTATCTAGACTAAATATAGAACTTGTTAATACTGATAAAGAATTATCTTTAAATTCTACGATACCGTCTTCAACATAAAATTTTTCTTCTTTATTTTTTGAAAAAATTTTTATAATTCCTGGTTTTAAAAAAGATATTATAGAAATATGATCTTTTAGAATTCCCATTTCACCTTCAAAAGCTGGTATTACTACCTCAGTTACATCTTCTTTTGATAGAAAAGATTTTTCAGGATTTACTATTTCAACTTTAAACTCTTCACTCATTAAGCAGCGTCTTTCGCCATTTTTTCTGCTTTTTCTATTGCCTCTTCAATAGTGCCCACCATATAAAATGCAGCTTCAGGTAAATGATCGTATTCACCTTTGCATATTGCATCAAAACCTTTAATTGTGGCCTCAAGATCAACTAATTTTCCTGGTGACCCAGTAAAAACCTCAGCTACAAAAAAGGGTTGTGATAAAAATCTTTGGATTTTTCTTGCCCTTGCAACAGTTAACTTATCTTCTTCGGATAATTCATCCATTCCTAAAATTGCTATAATATCTTGAAGAGATTTATAAGTTTGTAAAATTTTTTGAACTTCTCTAGCAACTCTATAATGTTCATCACCAACAATTCTTGGATCCAGTATTCTTGAAGTTGAGTCTAATGGGTCGACAGCTGGATAAATTCCAAGTTCTGCAATTTGTCTAGATAATACGGTAGTAGCATCTAAATGTGAAAATGAAGTTGCTGGCGCAGGATCAGTTAAGTCGTCAGCAGGAACATATATTGCCTGTACAGATGTAATTGAACCTTTATTTGTTGTAGTAATTCTTTCTTGAAGATTTCCCATATCAGTCGCTAATGTCGGTTGGTATCCAACTGCTGAAGGAATTCTTCCAAGTAAAGCAGAAACTTCAGATCCTGCTTGCGTAAATCTAAATATATTATCTACGAAAAACAGTACATCTTGACCTTCCTGGTCTCTAAAATATTCAGCAACTGTTAAACCCGATAATGCTACTCTGGCTCTTGCACCCGGTGGTTCATTCATTTGACCATAAACTAATGCAGCTTTAGAACCTTCACCATCTGGCTTAATAACACCTGACTCGATCATTTCGTGGTATAGGTCATTACCTTCTCTAGTTCTTTCTCCTACTCCTGCAAAAACTGAAAATCCTCCATGCGCTTTTGCAACGTTATTAATTAATTCCATAATTAATACTGTCTTACCTACTCCAGCACCACCAAACAAACCTATTTTACCACCCTTTGCATAAGGAGCCAATAAATCTACTACTTTTATTCCTGTTACCAAAATTTCTGTTTCAGTTGATTGATCATTAAATTCTGGTGCTGCTCTATGGATAGGCCAACTTTCTTTTGTTTTAACTTCACCCTTTTCATCAATAGGTTCACCAATCACATTTACAATTCTTCCTAACGTTTCTGGTCCAACTGGAACCTTTATAGGTGCCCCTGTATCAGTTACCTCATCTCCTCTTTTTAATCCCTCTGTAGCATCCATAGCAATTGTTCTAACGCTGGTCTCTCCCAAATGCTGAGCAACTTCTAAAACTAATCTATTTTCACCATTTTTACATTCTAGTGCTGTTAAAATTTCTGGTAGCTCACCATCAAATTTTACATCTACTACAGCTCCAATAATTTGTGTAATTTTTCCTTTTTTCATAATTATAAACTTTCCGCTCCTGATATAATTTCAATTAATTCTTTAGTAATTGCTGCTTGTCGACTTCTATTATACTGAATAGTAAGTTTTTCAACCATTTCACCAGCATTTCTAGTTGCATTATCCATTGCACTCATTCTTGAACCTTGTTCACTAGCTGAATTCTCTAACATCGCTTTAAAAATTTGAGTCGAAATATTTTTTGGTAATAAATTACTCAATATTTCATCTTCCTCTGGTTCAAATTCATAATTATCTTCTGAAGTAGAACCTTCTGACTCAGATGATTTTAAAGGAATTATTTGTTGTTCTTGAGGTATTTGGGTTATCACATTTTTAAATTTATTATAAAAAATCGTACATACATCAAATTCTTTTTTTAAAAAACTTTCAATTATTATTTTTCCAACTTTTTCAGCATCAAAATAATTTGCATTTTTTGACTCTTTAAAAGATATTTTTTCAACAATTTTATCACTATATAATCTTTTTAATTGATCGTATCCTTTTGATCCTACAGTAATAATTTTTAGCGTTTTACCTTCTCCTAATACTTTTCCAAAATAATTCTTGGCTTTTTTAATAATATTTGAATTAAAACCACCACAAAGACCCCTGTCAGAAGTTAATACAACACATAAATGTATTTTGTCTTGCCCAGTTCCCGCTAACAATTTAGGTGCATTTTCTTTGTCAGATATTCCATCAGCTAGATTTAAAATAATATTATTCATTTTTTCTGAATATGGTCTTCCTTTTTCAGCATTTTCTTGTGCTCTCTTAAGTTTAGCCGCTGCTACCATTTTCATCGCCTTAGTAATCTTTTGAGTAGATTTTACACTCACTATTCTTTTTTTTAAATCATCTAAACTTGCCATATTTTTTTAATTAAGATTTTTTTTAAGTTCATTTATTATTTCAACCAACAATTTCTCAGTATCTTCTTCAAGTTTTCCAGAGGCTGAAATAGATTCAATAATTTCTGGTTTTTCAGATTTACATTTTTCAATGATTTTTGACTCAAACTGAGCAATATCTTTAAGCTCAATATCATCTAAATAACCTCTTACTCCACAAAATACGGAAATAACCTGTTCTGCTACCGTCATTGGTGAAAATTGTTTTTGTTTTAAAAGTTCAGTTAGTTTTGATCCTCGATTTAAAAGTTTTTGTGTAGATGCATCTAAATCTGATCCAAACTGTGCAAATGCAGCCATTTCTCTATATTGAGCAAGTTCTAATTTCATAGATCCTGAAACTTTTTTCATTGCTTTTGTTTGTGCTGCTGAACCAACCCTTGATACAGATAAACCAACGTTAATTGCAGGTCTAATACCTTGATTAAATAAATTGGTCTCAAGAAATATTTGCCCATCTGTAATTGAAATAACATTTGTTGGTATATAAGCAGAAACATCTCCCGCTTGTGTTTCAATAATCGGTAATGCCGTTAGAGATCCGCCACCATGTTCATCACTTAACTTTGCAGCTCTTTCTAATAGTCTACTATGTAAATAAAATACATCACCAGGATATGCTTCTCTTCCAGGAGGTCTCCTTAACAATAAAGACATTTGCCGATAAGCTACTGCTTGTTTTGATAAATCATCATATATAATTAAAGCGTGCATTCCATTATCTCTAAAGTATTCACCCATTGTACATCCGGTATAAGGCGCTAAAAATTGAAGTGGTGCAGCATCAGATGCTGTAGCAGCCACAATAGTTGTATAATCCATTGCCCCTGCTTCCTCTAATGTTTTTTGAATTTGCCTTACTGTTGATCTTTTCTGACCTATCGCAACATAAATACAATATAATTTTTGTTTTTCATCTCCTGACTCATTTATTTTTTTTTGATTTATAATTGTATCAACTGCAACCGCAGTTTTACCAGTTTGTCTATCCCCAATAATTAATTCCCGTTGTCCTCTTCCAATTGGAACCAAACTATCAATTGCTTTAAGTCCAGACTGCATTGGTTCGCTGACTGATTTTCTTGGAATTATTCCAGGAGCTTTAACTTCTACCCTGCTTTTTTTTACTCCTTTTTCTAAAACACCTTTTCCATCTATAGGATTTCCTAAACCATCAACTACTCTTCCTAATAATTCTTTTCCTACTGGTGTATCAACAATGGCTCCAGTTCTTTTTACTGTATCACCTTCTTTAATAGCTCTATCATCACCAAAAATTACAACACCAACATTTTCGCTTTCAAGGTTTAGAGCCATACCTTTTGAACCATCTGAAAATTCAACCATTTCTCCAGCTTGAACGTTATCTAAACCATATACTCTAGCAATACCATCTCCTACTGACAAAACCTGACCAACTTCTGTTACCTCTGCTTTATCACCAAATTTTTTAATTTGTTCTTTTAATATTTTTGTTACTTCTGAAGGGTTAATTTCCATTTATGCCTCGATCATTTTATTTTCAATTTTTTGCAATTTATTTCTTATTGAAGTATCTATCATTGTACTACCTACTTGAATTATAAGTCCTCCGATTAAACTTGGATCATTTTTAAAATTTAATTTTATTTTAGAATCAAAAGATTTTGTTAAATCCTCTTTAATTCTATTAATTTCATTCTCGCTCATTTCTTTTGCCGCAACTAATTCAGCTTTTATTTCACCTCTTTTTTTTGAACAAGTTTCAGTAAAATCTTTAAGTATTTTTTCCACATAAAAAAATCTTCTTTTTGATATTAAAAAACATAAAAATTTTGTTAGTAATTGATTAAGTTTAAATTGTTCTGAAATTTTAATTATTGTTCTTTGTTGGTCTTCTTTGGTGTTAGTTGGATTTTTTATAAAATAATTTAAATCTTTACTTTTTGAAATCAAATTAATTAATGCAAAAGATTGATCCTCAATTTCTTTAGTTGAATTGCTTTCTTCCGCAAGTTCAAATAAAGCAAGTGAATACCTACTAACAGATGTCCCAGAAAAATCTTTATTTTTACTCAACTTATTTCCCTTATTTGTATTTGAAGAACTTGTAAAATTTCAAATTTAATTAGCATATGACTCAAACCTCTTCAAGCTCCACATTGTCATAAAAGTTTAATTTTTGCTGATTAATTAAAGTTTATTGGATCAACATCAACCGTCAGTTTTATTCCACTCGAAAATTTGAATTTTGAGATAATTTTTGCCAGAGAATTTTGGACATTAAGCGATTTTTTTCCTCTTACTAAAAGTCTTACCCTAAATTTTCTCTTTAATCTAAATATCGGAGCATTAACTGGGCCCAAAACTTTACCATCAATAAATTTTTCTATAAAATTTTTCAATTTAACTGAATCCTTTTCAACTTTTTTTTCATCAGTTCCTGTAACTATAAGTGATATAAATCTTTGAAAGGGTGGAAGATTATTAGATCTTCTTAATTCAAGTTCTTTTTCTAAAAATATATCTGGATTGCTATTTGTAATATCATTTATCATATTTCTATTTAAGTTATAGGTTTGAAAATAAACTGTTGCTGGCTTTCCAGTTCTTCCAGCCCTACCTGCAAGTTGATGGTATAATTGTAAATTTTTCTCTGTGCCTCTCAAATCATGACCTTGAGAAGTTAAATCTATATCAACAACAATGATGCAGTTTAAATTAGGAAAGTGAAAACCTTTAGATATAAGCTGTGTTCCAACTAAAATTTGAATTTCGTTATCAACAATTTTTTTTAATATATCTTTAGAATTTTTTTTGTTCATTGTATCACTAGAAAAAATTGATATTTTTTTTAAAGGAAAATTTTTTTTCACCTCATCATAAATTCTTTCAACTCCAGGTCCACAAAAAATAAATTCACACATTTCACCTATTGAACATTGCTTAGAGAGTTGAGATTTATATCCACAATAATGACATAACAAAATATTTTTGTTTTTATGATAAACCAAATTAATTGAACAATTTGGACAGGAAAAACTTTTTAAACATTTTTTACATAATGCATGAGGTGAAAATCCTCTTCTATTTAAAAAAAAGAGAACTTGATCATTCTTTTTAAGATGAATATTTACTTTCTCTATAATTTCTTTTGAAATCCAGGATTGAGATTGCAATTTAATTTTATTTAAATTTATTATTTCATAATTTGGCAATGAAGCATTTTTATATCTTTTATGTAGTTTAGAAGTTGCATATTTACCTTTTTTAATATTATGAAAAGTTTCTATCGATGGAACTGCTGTAACTAAATTAATTGGTATATTTTCAAATGATGCTCTTGATACTGCCATATCTCTAGCATTATAAATTATTCCTTCGTCTTGTTTATATGATTGATCATGTTCTTCATCCACAATTATTAAACCCAAATTTTTAAAAGGCAAAAATAATGATGATCTTGCTCCAATCACTACATTAATTTTATTATTTACAACTCCACTCCAAATAATCTCTTTATTTTTTTTAGTTATTCCAGAATGCCAAATAGCAGGTTTAAAACCAAAAAAATCAATAAATTTTTTTTCAAACTGACTCGTTAAACCAATTTCAGGTAATAATATTAATCCTTGAAATCCATTTTTTAATATTTTTCTAAGGGCTTCGAAATAAACTATAGTTTTTCCTGATCCAGTAACTCCTTGAAGTACGTGAACTTTAAACTTTTGATTAGAAAAATTCATATTTTTTAAATTTTCTTTTTGTTGCAAAGTTAATTTAAATTCTTGATTTTTAACTTTATTATTAAAGTTCTCATAATTTTTTTTTGGTAGTTCCTCTATTACTTTACTACTTAATAATAATAATTTTAATGCCATTCCTTTTGGAATCATGTTGTATTCTGAAAACCAGTTTAAAAACTTTATTAAATTTTTATTTAGACTTGGAATGTTAAATTTTTTAATTACTTGTTTGGTTACGAAGTTCTTATTTATATTCTTTTCAAATTCATCCCAAACAACACCTGTAGCTTTTGATTTTCCAAAAGGTACTTCTACATAATCTCCCAGCTTTAATTTTATATTGGTGTCATAAGTAAATGGATGGTTGAAAATATTTGGTAAAAGAATCGGTACTCTCATATTTGTATATTATGAAAATAATTTAAGAGTGTATTGCTCTTTTATCTATCGATAATGCGGCTTCTTTTACTGCCTCAGAAAAAGTAGGATGTGCATGACATGTCCTTGCTACATCTTCTGAACTTGCACCAAATTCCATAGCTACAGCTACTTCTCCTATAATTTCACCAACATGTGGGCCTATCATGTGTACACCTAAGATTTTGTCTGTTTTTTCATCAGCAAGAATTTTTACAAATCCTTCAGGTTCATTAATTGCCTTAGCTCTAGAATTTGCAATAAATGGGAATTTTCCTACTTTATATTTAATACCTAATGATTTTAGTTGTTCTTCTGTTTTTCCAACTGTAGCAACTTCTGGAGATGTGTAAATAACTCCTGGAATAACATCATAATTAACATGACCGGATTGACCGGATATTAATTCGGCTACTGCAATTCCTTCTTCCTCTGCCTTATGTGCCAACATTGGGCCTGCAATTACATCACCTATTGCATAAATATTTTTAATATTAGTTTCAAAATTTTTATTTACTTTAATTCTTTTTTTTTCATCTAATAAAACTCCAACAGAATCTAACTTTAAATTCTTGGTATTTGGCTTTCTCCCTACTGAAATTAATACAACATCACATTCTAACTCTTTTTTCTTTCCATCTTTATCCATCAGAAAAACCTTTGCTGATGTTTTGTTATTTTTAATTGATTCTACTTTTGTTTGCATATGAAAACTAATTCCTTGTTTTGTTAAAATCTTCATAAATTCTTTAGATATCTCTTTATCCATCCCTGGAGTAATATGATCCAAAAATTCAATAACATGGACTTCAGACCCTAGTCTAGACCATACCGAGCCCATTTCTAAGCCAATATAACCACCACCTACAACAATCATTTTTTTTGGAACAGAATTAAGTGACAAAGCTCCCGTTGAAGATAAAACAATTTTCTCATCAAATTTTACATTTGGTAAAGAAACAGGCTCAGATCCTGTGCTAATAATAATTTTTTGAGCCTCTAAAATAGTTTCTTTTTTTTTATCATCAATTATTGATATTTGATTGGGTGACTTAAAACTTCCTGTACCTTTAAAATAGGTAACTTTATTTTTTTTAAATAAAAATTCTACACCTTTAGTCAAAACAGTAACTGCTTTGTCTTTATTTTTCATCATCTTTTCTATATTAAGTTTTAGTTGCCCTGTTTCTATTCCAAGATTTGAGAAATTTTTTGCTTTATAAAAATTTTCAGAAAGATTTAATAAATTTTTTGATGGTATACAGCCAACATTCAAGCAAGTTCCTCCCAAGGATCCTCTGGACTCTACACATGCGGTCTTAAAACCTAATTGGGCAAGTCTAATAGCACAAACATATCCTCCAGGACCTCCTCCTATTACAACTACATTAAATTTTTCAGACATTTAAATTTCTAAAAATAACTTTCCTGGATTTTCTAAGTTTTCCTTAACAGTCTTTAAAAAAGAAACTGAGTCCTTACCATCAATTATTCTATGATCATAAGATAATGCTAAATACATTATAGGTCTTATTTTAATTTCTCCATCTACTACAGTAGGCCTTTCAACAATATTGTGCATCCCTAACACACCAGATTGAGGTAAATTTAATATTGGAGTTGATAACATTGATCCATAAACCCCACCATTACTAATTGTAAAAGTTCCACCTTGTAGATCTTCAATATTTAATTTTCCATCTCTAGCTTTTTCAGAAATAGTTTTTATATTTTTTTCAATATCAGCAAACGAAAGTTCATCTGCATTTTTCAATACTGGAACTACTAAACCTTTATCTGTTCCAACTGCAAAGCTAATATTATAATAATTTTTATATACTATCTCATCACCACTTATTTCTGCATTTACTGCTGGAAAAGATCTCAAAGCTACAATACAAGCTTTTACAAAGAAGGACATAAAACCTAATTTGGTTCCATATCTTTTTTTAAAATCTTCCTGATTTTCTTTTCTCATTTCATTAATACTAGTCATATCAACTTCATTAAAAGTTGTTAGTATTGCAGCATTTTGCTGAGCTTGTTTTAATCTCTTTGCTATTGTTTGCCTTAGTCTGCTCATTTTAATTCTTTCCTCTTCGCCAAATTTAATTTTTCTCTCATTTGGTTTTGGAGTAGCAGACATCAAATTTAATAAATCTCCTTTTGATATTCTTCCATCCTTACCCGTGCCTTCAACTGACTTCACATCGATATTCTTTTCAGCAACTATTTTTCTTACAGATGGTGAAAGAGTTGAAGATTTTATTGGTTTTTTTGTATCTTTTTTATCTTCAATTTCCTCGGTTAAAACTAAAGGCTCATCATCTGTAGATAAAACTAATGGCTCCTCATCTACAGCTGGAACTAATGGCTCCTCATCTTTTTTCTCTTTTTCTAAATTTACAGAGTCGTTAATTTTTATATCTGGTTCTATTTTTTTAATTTCTGTTTGAGTATTTTTTCCATTACCTTGAATTGATCCTAAAACTGTTCCAACTTTAACTACATCTCCATCTTTAAACTTAATATCGCCAACTGTTCCACTTATTGGTGATGGAACTTCTAAGTTAACTTTATCGGTTTCCAATTCCACAACAGCCTCATCAGCTTCAACTGTATCGCCAACATTTTTTAACCATTTGGCAACTGTTGCTTCTGTTATACTTTCCCCTAGAACTGGAACTAAAATTTTTTCATTCATATTTATTTAAATACTTTATCTATTATATCATTTTGCTGCGCTAAATGTCTTTTTGAATATCCTGTAGCTGGTGATGCTGCTGGATTTCTTCCTATATACATGATTTCTTTATTTTTAGCTCCAATATAATTTAATGTCCATTGAATATAATCACGCACTAAAAGCCAAGCGCCCATATTCTTTGGTTCTTCTTGGCACCAATAAAATTTTGCATTTTGAGCATATTTTTTTATCTCCTTAACTAAAGGTTTGGCTGGAAATGGATAAAGTTGTTCTATTCTAAACATCACTACATCGTCTTTTTTTAATTTTTCTCTAGCTGCTAAAAGATCAAAATATATTTTGCCAGAACATAAGATTACTTTTCTAATTTCTTTAGCTTTCTTAAGTTTTATAAAACTACTTTCTTTTGGATCAATAGCATGGTCCCAAAGAACTCTATGAAAAGAATTCTTTTTACCAAAATCCTCTAAATTCGATACACAAAGTTTATTTCTTAATAATGATTTGGGTGTCATAATAACTAGTGGTTTTCTAAAATCTCTGTGTATCTGACGTCTTAAAGCATGAAAATAATTTGCTGGGGTAGTACAATTCATGACCTGTAGATTGTCTTGTGCACATAATTGAAGAAATCTTTCTAATCTTCCAGACGAATGTTCTGGACCTTGTCCCTCATAACCATGAGGTAAAAGCATTACAAGTCCACTAGCCCTAGACCATTTTCTTTCACCTGATGCAATAAACTGATCTATAATTATTTGAGCGCCATTAGCAAAATCTCCAAATTGAGCCTCCCAAATAGTTAATGTGCTTGGTTCAACTAAACTATAACCATATTCAAATCCTAAAACTGCGAGTTCAGACAAAAAACTATCAACAACTTCAAATTTTTTTTGATTATTTGAAATATTATTTAAAGGAATATAACGAGAATTATCTATTTGATTTCTTAAAACAGAATGTCTCTGACTAAAAGTACCTCTTCCAGAGTCCTGGCCAACTAATCTTACTGGAAATCCTTCTTCAAGAAGAGAGCCAAATGCCAATGCTTCTGCTGTAGACCAATCTATTCCTTTTTTTTTTACAACAGATTGTCTCCTAGCTTCTAAAATTTTAGAGATTGTTTTATGAATATTAATTTCAGGAGGTATATTATTTATTTTTTCAGAAATTCTAATAATTTTATTTAAATCTACTCCACTTTTTCCTCTTTTATCTTTTCCTTTTTCTGGTTTATATCTTGACCATGTTCCTTCATACCATTCAATTTTAGGTTTATAGTCTTTTGCAGTTTTATATTGTTCATCTAGTAGATTTGAAAAATCTTTTTTCATTTTATCAAATTCTTCTTTATTAATAATTTGATCTTTAATTAACTTAGCTCCATATACATTTAGTGTTGATGGGTGCTGTCTAATTTTTTTGTACATTAATGGTTGAGTAAATGATGGTTCATCACCTTCATTATGACCAAATCTACGATAACAAATCATATCGATAACAACATCTTTATTAAATTTTTGTCTAAACTCTATTGCAATTTTTGCACAATGCACGACAGATTCTGGATCATCTCCATTGCAGTGTAAAATTGGAGCATCAACCACTTTCCCTAAATCAGATGGATAAGGACTCGATCTTGCAAATCTTGGGCTTGTTGTGAATCCAATTTGATTATTCACTATAATATGAATCGTTCCACCAGTATTATGTCCTGGTAAACCTGACATAGCAAAACATTCTGCTACTACCCCTTGCCCTGCAAACGCAGCATCACCATGAATTAGTATTGGTATTACTTTATTTCTTTTTAAATCCTTATGAAAAAATTGTTTTGCTCTTGTTTGTCCAAGAACAACAGGATCTACTGCTTCTAGATGTGATGGATTATCAGTTAAACTAACATGAACAGAATTACCATCAAACTCTCTATTTGATGATGCGCCTAAATGATATTTAACATCACCTGCTGATTCCTCTGGAGTATTAGAAAACTCTCCAGCAAATTCATTAAAAATTCTTTTATAGGATTTTTGTAATACATTAGCTAAAACATTTAATCTTCCGCGGTGCGGCATTCCGATTTTAATTTCTTTTACTTCTATTTGACCGCCACGTTTTATTATTTGTTCAAGTGCAGGAATTAAAGATTCAGCCCCATCTAAACCAAATCTTTTTGTTCCAACAAATTTTTTTGCAAGAAATTTTTCAAATCCTTCTGCTTGAATAATTTTATTTAATATTGCTTTTTTTCCATCATTAGTAAATTGAAGTTCATTTTCTTTTTTTTCCATTCTATTTCTAAACCAAACTTTTTCAGTTGGATCTGAAATATGCATATACTCTACGCCAATTGTAGAGCAGTAAATTTTTCTTAACTTGGGAAGTATTTCATTAATCGATGCATAACCGTCAGCATCCATATAAGAACCTAAAAATATTTTTTTATCATAATCTTCTTTTTTAAAACCGTGATCTTTTGGGTGTAAATCATGAATATATTCTCTATTCATCATTCCGAGAGGATCTAAATTTGCAATCAAATGTCCTCTGATTCTGTATGCTCTAATTAATGAAATTGTTTTTATTGATTCATTTTTACTAGCTTCAGAATCCTGATTATTTTGTTTTGGTGAAGTTCTAACATTTATTTTTTTTTTTTTAGGTTGCCATGTTGGACCTTCAATCTCTTTTATTACAGATTGAATATCATCATCTAATGTTTCAAAATATTTTTTCCAACTCTCAGGTAAATTTGGGTCATTTTCAATAAATCGAATATACATATCCTCTATAAAGGCACTATTTGACTTATTTAAAAAAGAGGTTTTTTCCTGTTCCAAATTTTTTGATGAACTCATTAATTTATTACTCTTAATTATAGTATTTGTATCTGATATTTTAAAGCGACAATTTATTATATAAAGTTTTGCCAATATCTGCTGGGGATTTTGCTATAGTAATACCTGCATTCTCCATAGTTTTAATCTTATCATCTGCACCGCCTTTACCTCTAGATATTATAGCTCCAGCGTGACCCATTCTCCTTCCTGGAGGTGCTGTAACTCCAGCAATAAATCCGACCATAGGTTTTTTAATTTTATGATTTTTAACAAATTCAGATGCTTCTTCTTCAGCAGAACCACCTATTTCACCAATCATTAATATAGATTCCGTGTCAGGATCTTTTAGAAATAAATCAAGACAATCTATAAAATTAGTTCCATTAATAGGATCACCTCCAATACCTATGCATGTTGATTGTCCCAGACCATTTTCCGTTGTTTGTGCAACGGCTTCGTAAGTTAAAGTTCCAGATCTAGAAACTATACCGACAGATCCTTTTTTATGAATATTACCTGGCATAATTCCAATTTTACATTCATCAGGTGTAATTATACCTGGGCAGTTTGGACCAATTAATCTTGATTTAGATTTTGATAAATATTTTTTAACTTTTAGCATATCAAGAACTGGAATTCCTTCAGTTATACAAACAATAAGATCTATGTTGGCATCTATAGCTTCTAATATAGCACTTGCTGCAAATTTAGCTGGAACATAAATCATAGTAGCATTTGCATCCGTAGCATTTTTAGCTTCGAGAACTGTATTAAAAACAGGTCTATCAAGATGAGTTTGACCTCCTTTTTTTGGTGTTACGCCACCTACTAAATTTGTTCCGTATTTGATTGATTGTTCTGAGTGAAATGTGCCATGTGAACCTGTAAATCCTTGACAAATAACCCTTGTATTTTTGTTAACTAATACAGACATTTTATCTTATTTCTTCAACAATTTTTTTTGCAGCATCAGATAAATCAGACGCCGAAATTATTTTTAAACCTGAACTATCTAAAATTTTTTGACCCTGTTCA
>Ga0208261_1000476_pt1 | contig 15636 bp, 10 predicted proteins | sample Knorr_S7_td_DCM__FD_185595 | JGI IMG/M metagenome (GOLD analysis project Ga0208261, IMG submission 185595) | Marine microbial communities from Southern Atlantic Ocean transect - Knorr_S7_td_DCM_ad_131m_LV_B (SPAdes) (version 3) | ecosystem: Environmental > Aquatic > Marine > Oceanic | place...
GTAGCCAAGTAAAAAATGGAGTGTCAGTTGACATCAATTTTACACATGACCCATATAAATTTGATAAAGAAAACAATATTAGAATTAATGAATTAGACAGATCACCAAGAATGGTTTCAGCTAGATTAGCAACAAACTTTAATCTAAACAGAAAATCGAATAATGAAGTGAACGAAGAAAAAGAATTTAGTGATGACACAAAAAAATTTATTAATGATTTATCAACAACTAATTGGAGTTCAAGAATTGGTGTGAGCTATACTATTAATAAATTTAATCCATCAAATATTACTAAAAATTTTTGGATCAATACAAATACATCAATTAATATAACGCAAAATTGGAAACTAAATTATAATGCACGTTTTAATGCAAGGGATAAATCTATTATTAGACACAATGTTACTCTTTATAGAGAGATTGATTGTTGGGAATTTTTTGTAGATTGGACACCAAATGGATACGCAAAAGGTCTGTACTTTAGGCTAAATTTGAAATCCGACATACTTCAAGATTTAAAAGTTGAGCGTAGACAAGGGCTATATAGCAATCGATCAAATTTTTAGGTGTTATTGCTTAAAAAAATTATTAATGTTGTTTTGTGAAATCTAAATACCAAAAAATAAAAGGTACATTTGATATTCTTCCTCCTGAGACTGAGGTTTGGCAGCATATTGAATCTACTGTTCATAGTGTATGCCAACAATTTAGTTTCCAAGAAATTCGCACTCCTGCAATGGAGTCGGTTGATTTATTCAAGAGAAATATTGGAGATGAAACTGATGTGTCTAAAGAAATGTTTGTTTGGGAAGACCAATCAGGAAAAGAAATATCTTTAAAACCAGAAATGACAGCTCCTGTTGTCAGGGCTTATATAGAATCAGGGTTTTTTAGAAAATATCCATTATGCAAATTGTATTATATTGATTCATTCTTTAGAAGAGAGAAGCCTCAAAAAGGAAGGCAAAGGCAATTTAATCAATTTGGAGTGGAAGCATTTGGAACAAAAAACAGTGAACAAGATGCAGAAATAATACTTATTGCAAAACAAATTTTAAAAAAATTAGATATTAATAATACAAATCTAATGATTAATAATATTGGAGATTCAAATACAAGATCTAAATATGAATCAAAGCTTAAAACATATTTCAATGATCATAAAAATAGCTTATCAGAACTTTCTAAAATAAGACTTGAAAAAAATCCAATGCGAATTTTGGATAGTAAAGAAAAAGAAGATCAAACAATTATTGAAAATGCTCCGTTGATTAGAGATTTATTATCAAAAGAAGAAAAAGAACATTTTAACGCAGTATTAAAACACTTGAAGGGACTTGGAATTGATTACAATGAAAATCCACACCTTGTTCGTGGACTAGACTACTATAATGGAACAACATTCGAAATTACCACACAAAGTGAAGGTTCTCAAAATGCACTATGTGGTGGAGGTAGATATGATTCTTTAGTTCAAAAAATGGGTGGGCCAGAAACTCCTGCTGTTGGCTTTGCTGCAGGCATTGAAAGAATTATTTTAGAAGCGAAACAAGAATTAGGTGAAAACCATATTGATATTTATATCAGTTGCAATGATGAAAAATATATATCAAAAGGATTTAATATTATTTATGATCTTATTGAAAACGGATACAAAATATTTTTTGATACAAATAAGAAAAATATAAAAAATCAAATTAAAGACGCTGTTAAAAGCAATGCAAAATTTATGATTGCTATCAATGAAACAATAACTGTTAAAAATCTACTATCTAAAAAAGAAAAAAATGTTTCAGAAGGCGAAATTCTTGCTTTTTTAAAGAACCAATAATTTATATATATAATTATATATATAAATTTTTGACAATTATTATACAAAGAGTGTAAGTTGAACACCTAAAATGGCAAATCAAGAAAAATTACTAATAATTGTTGAGTCACCATCTAAAACAAAAACAATTAGCAAATACGTAGACCATGCAAAAGTGATAGCTAGCATTGGTCATTTCAAAGACTTACCTAAAAAAGAGTTAGGTATTGATATCGAAAAAGATTTTGCAATGAATGTTCAAACTTTAAGTGATCGAAAAAAGTTTATTACTGAATTAAAAAATGAAACTAAAAATGCTGATCGTATTCTAATTGCAACAGACCCAGATAGAGAGGGAGAAGCAATTGCAGCACATATTGCAGAAGAAATAGATAAAGATATTGAACGTGTCGAGTTTACAGAAATAACAAAGAATGCTGTTACGCAGGCAATAGCAAACAGCAGAACAATTAATTATGCATTAGTTGACGCTCAAAAAGCAAGGCGTGCAATAGATAGATTAGTTGGATTTAAATTTTCTCCTGTATTGTGGCAAACTCTAAGAAACCTCAAGCAAAAGGGGTTGTCTGCTGGAAGAGTACAATCAGTGGCATTGAAAATGTTAGTAGAAAGAGAGAAAGAACGTAATCGCTTTGTTGAAAATAAATTTTTTGCTATAGAAGCAACTCTTTTTGAAGAAAAAAACAAAGAAGAATTCAAAGCAAAATTGGTTAGCTATGATGGTAATGCAGTTGCAACAAATGAAGATTTTGGAAAGTTTGAAAGTGGATTAAAAAATAAAGATTTGCTTTTAATTGATGATAAAAAAGCAAAAGATATTAAAAAAGAAAGCGGAGAGAATAGCTGGGATATTTCAGATATTGAGTCCAAACCAACTTCAAGCTCTGCTCCACCACCATTCACTACTAGCACTCTTCAACAAGATGCTTCACGAAGATTTGGATATTCACCAAAAAGAACTATGGTGATTGCACAAAAATTATATGAAAAAGGGTTTATAACCTATATGAGAACTGATTCTACTCATTTATCAACAGAAGCATTAGCCGCTGCAAAAGATTTTGTTGAAAATAAATTTGGGAAAGAATTTATTCCTGAAGCAGCCAATGTATATAAAACAAAAGTGGTAAATGCACAAGAGGCTCATGAAGCAATTAGGCCTGCAGGACGCAATTTTAAACAAACAAATGAAATGTCAGGATTGGATAAAGATGAGTTACAATTATATGATTTAATTCTGAATCGTACTTTGGCATCACAAATGAAACCTGCTCAATATATTCGCACAAATGTTACTATTATAAACGGAAAATCAGTGTATAAAGCAAGTGGAAATGTAACAAAATTTAAAGGGTATACTGCCGCATATGAACAAGCATTAGGGCGTAATCAGAAAAATGCTATTAATTCACTTCCTAAACTTTCAGATGATTCTATTATTAACCACAAAGAAATAACATCAGAAGAAAAAAGTACTACTCCACCTAGACGACTATCTGAAGCAATGCTAGTGAAAGAAATGGAATCAAGAGGAATTGGTCGTCCTTCAACATATTCATCTATATTAGATCGTATTGTTAAAAAAGAATATGTTATTAAAAAAAATAAAACTCTTATTCCAACGTTCATTGGGATCGCAGTAACACAGCTATTAGAAAATCATTACTTAGATCTTTTTAATGAAAAATTCACAGCAGCACTAGAAAGAAGATTGGATGCCATTGCTTCATCAGATGAAACCTATTTAGATGTTTTAAAATCATTTTATTATGGTACTGGATCATATGAAGGAGTAGAAAAATTATTAGAAGCAGAAGTAGACATTAAAAAAGCATGTGGAGTTCCTATTTCAGATGGAATGGAAATTAGAATCGGTCAGTATGGGCCATTTATTGAAAATAATGGAAATAATATTTCTATTCCTCAAGATTTGTTTCTAGGGGATTTAAATAAAAAAGCAGTTGATGATCTTATCGGATTTCAAGAACAAGATAATGTGATTGGTAAGAATAAGGACGGTGAAAATATATTGTTAAAAGTAGGTCGATATGGACCTTACATTGAACTAGAGTCTTCAAAAACTAGAAAATCAATCCCTAAAAGTATTGGCATAGAAAATGTTACTGAACAAATTGCAAATGATTTGCTTGGTCTACCAAAAAAATTAGGACAGCACCCTGAAACTAATGAAGATGTATTTGTTGATTTTGGTCGATATGGACCATATGTAAAATGTGGAAAAACAAATGCTTCAATGAAGGCAAATGATAACCCGCTATCTATTACACTAGAAGAAGCTGTAGAACTAATAAAAAATAGAAAAGCAAAATTTGAACCAAGAGTTGTAGGCACCAATCCAGAAACCAATAAAGAAGTTTTAATAAAAATTGGCCGATTTGGACCCTATGTTACAGATGGCAAAAAAAATGTATCATTAAAAGGTTATGATTTAGATAATATACAATTAGAAGAATGTCTTAAATTATTATCAGAAAAAAAATAGTGAAACAAGCATTATTACTTATTCCTATAATTAGTATCCTTTTTGGTTATCAAACTTCTATAGAAGAACGACTATACAAGCTTAATCGTGAACTAATGTGCCCAATATGTGAAGGGCTAACATTGGAACAATCTCAATCCAAAGTTGCAATTGACATGAGAGAAGAAATAAAAAAAATGGTTATCAAGGGAATGAATGATCAAGAAATTAAGAATTATTATGTAGAAAAATATGGAGTTATTATTCTTGCAGATCCACCTGCAACTGGATTCAATTTATTAATGTGGATTATTCCAATTATTTTTGGATTATTTGGTATAACAATATTATACAAGTATTTTTTCAACTAAATTGTTCTAATGAGCGAAAAACATCTAGATAAAATTATCTCCCTATGTAAAAGAAGAGGATTTGTGTTTCCAAATTCTGAAATCTATGGAGGATTAAAAGCATCTTATGATTATGGCCCAATGGGAGTAGCATTAAAAAAATCTATCTCAGATTTGTGGTGGGAAGAAATGACCCAAAGACATCAAAATATTGTTGGGATAGATAGTTCTATCATGGTCCACCCTGATGTCTGGAAAGCAAGTGGACATGTAGATAATTTTAATGACCCAATGACAGATAATAAGGATAGTAAAAAAAGATATCGCGTGGATGACCTTTTATCACAACAAAAAGATAAAGTGATCAATGCATTGTGTAAAGCTTTAACTGTAAAACACAGCAACGATGATACTATTTTTGAATCTCTCGCTCACAGACTCCTTGAGAAAGGAAAAGATGGGGATGGATTATTAGAAGATGCAGGAGTAGTAGACCCTCACTCAGGAACAGTTGGTAAATGGACAATTCCAATACAATTTAATCTAATGTTTAAAACTGATGCTGGCCCTTCTGAAAAAAGTGGTAAAGAAATTTATTTACGTCCAGAAACAGCTCAAGGAATATTTATTAATTATCTTCTCATTCAAAACAGCATGAGGCTCAAAGTACCATTTGGTATTGCACAAATTGGAAAAGCATTTCGTAATGAAATAGTAGCTAGAAACTTTATTTTTAGAACAAGAGAATTTGAACAAATGGAGATGCAATATTTTGTGAATCCTAAAGAAGATGTAAAACATGTTGAAGAATGGAAAGAAAAACGATTTAATTTTTATATAGACAAGCTCGCAATTGATAAATCCAATCTTCAATTCCATCAACATGGAGAATCAGAATTAGCTCATTATGCGAAAGACGCATATGATATTCAATATAAATTTCCATTTGGTTGGGGTGAAATTGAAGGAATTCATAATAGAACTGATTTTGATTTAACACAACACGAAGAGTTATCTGGAAAAAATATGACTTATTTTGATGCAAGTGAAAATGATAAATACCATCCATATATCATTGAAACGTCTTGTGGGTTAAATAGAATATTGCTAATGGTCCTATGCAATGCATACTTTGAAGACACAAAAAATGACAGGGTTGTATTGAAGCTTCCTTTTGAATTAGCACCAAATAAGGCTGTAATCTGTCCTTTAGTGAAAAAAGATGGGTTGCCAGAAAGAGCAATAAAGATTTTTGAGGAATTAAATAAGCAATATTCGTGTATTTATGACGAACAAGGCTCTATTGGAAAACGTTATTATCGTCAAGATGAAGCAGGTACTCCTTTTGGCATTACTATTGATCATCAAACATTGGAAGATAATACCGTCACTATCAGAGAAAGAGACTCTATGAAACAAACTAGAGTTAATGAAGACCAAATTCTTAATTTATTAAAATAGATAATGATGAGATCAGGCAATCCAGCTCTCAATAGAAACACATTTTTAAATACAAGAACTGTATCTGGCGATCAAGCGATGACAATTGATGGCACAGTCAATAAAACATCTTTATGTCTATTGTTGCTTATGACAAGCGCAATTTATACGTGGAATAATCCAGCATTGTCTGCTGCGCTATTTTTCCCAATAATGATTGGAACATTTATTTTGTTACTTATAACGCTATTTAACAAAAAAATAGCTCCATTTACTGTTCCAATGTACTGTTTGTTAGAGGGAGCTCTCCTCGGAGGAATTTCAGCATTAGCTGATGCAATGTATCCTGGAGTTGCAAATCAAGCAATATGTCTTACATTTGGTATTCTTGCTGCCCTTCTTATGCTCTATAAGAGCAAAATGATTGCTGTTACTGATAATTTTAGATTAGGTATATTTTCAGCCACATTTGGCATTTTTATCGTCTATATGTTAAACATTGTTTTATCTTTATTTGGGGTATCATTTATGGGGCCATTACTTGGAAACGGTACGATTGGAATCGTATTTTCTCTGTTTGTAATAGGGATTGCAGCATTCAATTTAGTGTTAGACTTTGATTTTATCGAACACGGAGCTGAACAAGGTGCACCAAAATATATGGAGTGGTATGGGGCATTTGGGCTGATGATTACACTTATATGGCTTTATATTGAAATTCTTAATCTATTAATGAAATTAAGAAGTAGAAGATAAAATTCTCTTCTCTTTAAAACATTGACATTCACCCCTTCTTTCCTATAAGTTATGCAAACTAAGGGTAAAGTACCCCAAGCTAAGGGTACATTCCTTATTAGAGATAAATAAATATTTTAGTTAAATATGTACATAAAAAAAGGAAAAACAATGAGAAAGCTATTTAATATGGTAGCACTTGTTATGATGACTAGCTTTATGTTTGCACAAGGATCAGTATCAGGTACCGTTACTGATTCAGACGGAAATTCGCTTTTCGGTGCAAATGTAGTAGTTGAAGGTACATCATCAGGTGCGGCAACAGCTGCTGACGGATCATATTCAGTCGACGGTGTAGCAGGCGGTTCTTATACTGTAACTGCTTCATACATCGGATATGAATCTGCTAGTGTGACTGTTAATGTAGATGGCGCTGCAACAGCAAACTTTTCACTATCTTCTAGTGCGGTTGCTGGTTCTTCTGTATCAGTTCTTGGATCTCGTTTTGCAAGAAATGTTGATGAACAAGCAGTTCCTGTAGAGGTTATTACAGAGCTTGAAATCCGTGCAACTGGACTTACTGAAACAAGTCAGTTGTTACAGGCTTTAGTTCCGTCTTATAACGCTCCTCGTGGCTATATTACTGATGGATCTGATCATATGAGACCTGCTACATTACGTGGTATGGCTCCAGGACACGTTCTTGTACTTGTAAATGGTAAAAGACGTCACTCTGGTGCTCTAGTACACGTTAATGGTTCAGTTGGGCGTGGATCAACACAAGTTGATATTAACGCAATCCCAGCAAGCGCAATTCAAAAAATTGAAGTGTTGCGTGACGGGGCCTCAGCAAAATATGGTTCTGATGCTATCGCAGGCGTGATAAATATCGTTTTAAAGGAAGCAGGTGGTGCAGATGTTAGTGTAACATATGGACAAAGCTATTCTTTCTTTGAAAGAGGATATGGACACGACGAAGGATATATCACAGGACAAGATGAAAGCACATACGGTTGGGACAGTGACCCAGGTCACAATGGTTCAGGTTATTTACCATTTACTGGTGAAAGAGGCTGGGCTAGAAGTGGAATGCAATCTGTTAAGAAAACCGATGGTAAAAATTTAATCCTTCATGGTGGTACTGGTTTAAGCATGTTTGGTGGAAACCTTTACATTAGTGGGTCTATGCGTGATGGCGGACGTACTAATCGTACTGGACTTGATCCAAGAATGCAGTACTTCGGTACAGATGCAAATGGTCAATTGACTAAGAGTGCATCAGCCACAGTAACACCAGACCCAAGAGAACGTGATTTTGATAGAGAAAATCATCGTATTGGTCGTGGAGAATTCGAACAAGTAAGTATGATGTGGAACGGTAACTTCCCAATGGAAGGTGGCGGTACATTCTATACTTTTGGTGGATTTAACACACGTAATGGAGAAAGTGGTTGTTATTATAGAAGAGCTCAAGACAACCGTACTCTTCGTGCGTGGTATCCAGATGGATTCCTACCACTTATTAGTCCAGAACTAACAGACAGTTCAGCTGCAGTTGGTATGAAAGGACTATGGGGAGATTACGCATATGATCTAAGTATCGCTACTGGTGGCAATGATTTTGCATGGGGAATGCAAAATAGTCATAATGCTACTTATGGTACTGGTGCAGGACAACAATCTGATTTTGATTTAGGAACATTAGGATATTCACAAACTTCTGTGAATCTTGATATGACTACTGTAACAGAAATAGACGGGTTTGCTGGTCCAGTAAATCTTGCTATGGGTCTTGAATGGCGTACTGAAAATTACACAATCGAAGCTGGTGAAGAAGCAGGATATGCTGATGGCGGCTTTGATGTATTAGATGGTCCAAGTGCTGGCGCAAGCGCTGCAGTTGGTTGTCAATGTTTACCAGGACTTGCTCCTGCTAACGAATCAGACAGAGACAGAGATGCTATTGGTGTTTATGTCGATGCAGAAGCTGATGTTCTTGACAATCTTCTTGTAGGCGTAGCTTTAAGAGCTGAAAACTACAGTGATTTTGGACAAACAACTAATGGTAAACTTGCGATGAGATATGAATTGCAAGACGGTTTAGCAGTAAGAGCTTCTTTAAGCACTGGCTTTAGAGCTCCTGCTTTACAAGAAGCATATTTCTCATCTATCGCAACAAACTTTATTGACGGAGTACCTTATGAAGTAGGTACCTTCCCTGTTGATACTGAACCTGCACGAGCTCTTGGTGCAACAGATCTTGAACCAGAAACTTCTAGCAATCTTTCAGCTGGTATGACATGGAAAAATGACATGGCTTCACTAGAGGTAGATGCTTATAAGATTACTGTTGAAGATCGTATTGGTCTTACTGAAACTTTTAAAGGTGACGGTATGGTTCAATTCTTTAATGAAAGAAATATCTCAGCAGCAGCTGGTAGATGGTTCTTTAACGGAGTTGACACTGAAACAAATGGTTTAGATATCGTAGGTAAAATGAACTTTGATATTCCTAATGGAAACTTGTTACTAAAAAGTGCACTAAACTTCACTGATACTGAAGTAACAAACAAAGGCGAACTTGAAACTCCTGCTAATTTAGCAGATTATACATCTCAAGTTCTTCTTGGTCGTGCAAACACTGTGAGATATGAAAATTCTGGTCCTAAGAATGTATTTCAATTCTCAGCAATGGTTCAAAAACCAACATGTAATTGGATGGTTAAATTGAACAATTGGGGTGAAGTAACAATCCCATCTGGAACAGAAGAAAGAGAACAAGTTCTATCTTCTAAATGGACAGTAGATGCTGAATATTCAATGCAGCTAAACAGTCAAGCACGTTTATCTCTAGGGGTAAACAATATGTTTGACGTATATCCAGACAAAACTATTAAAAGAAATAGTTTCAATGGAATATTCCAACATTCTGGATACAGTCCTTTTGGATTTAATGGACGTTACTTATATGCTCGTATGGACATGAGCTTATAATCATAACGTTTAAGAAGTATAAATAAATAAAAAGCCTCTGATTTTCAGGGGCTTTTTATTATACTTAAACACCTGAAATGAAAAACAACTATAAAACATTTATAAAAAATTTTATATATCTATTGCTTTGCATTCTTGTTACTTGGCAAGCATGGGAAGTATCAAGAGATAATAGAAACGGTGCAGTGTCTTCTACGTCTAAAATTGCATCTGATGTGGGGATTGATATGCTTAAGAAAGGCGGGAATGCATTTGATGCGATCGCAGCTACTGGATTTGCGCTTGCTGTCACATCTCCTGCTAATGGCAATATTGGTGGTGGTGGATTTTTGGTCGCTCATACAGCTTCTGGAGAATCGGTAAGTTTAGACTTTAGAGAAAAAGCACCAAAACTAGCATATGAAAAAATGTTTCTCAATGACAATGGAGAATATGATAGGACTATTGCATTAGAGTCACATAAATCATCAGGAGTACCAGGCACAGTGAATGGTTTATTAAAAATTTTGAATGACTATGGATCAGGAAATCTTTCTTTACAAGAAATTTTAGCTCCTGCAATTGATTATGCGGAAAATGGCTTTGTTTTAAATAAAACTACTGCTAGAAGTTTCAATTATTATCGAGATCAATTTAATGGTGATGAAGGCACAAAAAGAATCTTTGTAAAAGAACAAGAATGGAAACAAGGCGATATTATTATACAAAAAGATTTAGCAAAAACACTTAAACGTATTTCTGCATCAGGGAATGCAGGTTTTTATGATGGGGAAACAGCAAACTTAATCGTAAAAGAAATGAACGAGAATGGTGGATTAATTAGCAAACAGGATTTGTTAGATTATGATTCAGCATATAGAGAACCAGTAATTGGTACTTATAAAGATTATAAAATCATTTCAATGGGGCCTCCAAGCTCTGGAGGAGTTCTTATAGTACAAATGTTAAACATGCTTGAAAATTTTGATGTAGAATCAATGAAAAGAAATTCAACAGAGTTCGTACATCTTTTAACAGAAATACAGCGCTTGGCATATGCTGATAGAGCGACTCATTTAGGAGATCCTGATTTTTGGGATAATCCTATTGCGATGCTGACTTCTAAAGAATATGCTAAAGAAAGATTGGATTTAATCTCTATGAAAAATGCAACTCCTAGCATAGAAATTGCACATGGTAGTTGGAATAATAAAGAAAGTGTAGAGACCACTCACTATTCTGTTATGGATAAAGCAGGAAACGTAGCCGGCATTACTACAACAATTAACTTAAGTTATGGTAATAAAAAAGTTGTTGATGGTGCAGGTTTCTTTCTTAACAATGAAATGGATGATTTCTCTTCAAAGCCAGGAGTGGGTAACGCATTTGGATTAATTGGATTTGATGCTAATGCAATACAACCATTTAAAAGACCATTAAGCTCGATGAGCCCAACAGTTGTAGTCAATAACACTGATAAAGGAATGCTTACAGTAGGAGCAGCAGGTGGTTCACGAATTATCACAGCAGTGCTACAGACAATAATTAGCGTTTTAGATCATGATTTAACAGTTGACAAAGCAATTGATACTCCAAGAACGCATTCACAATGGTTGCCAGATCAAATTTTTTATGAAAAAGATAGTTTTAATGAAAAAACAATAAAAGAATTACAAGAATTGAATCATACACTTAAATTAGTTGAGTATGGTATTGCACGTGCTCATGGAATACAATTAAAAAATGGTAAGTTTATTACAGCATCAGATAAAAGGGGAGAATTAGATGGAAATCAAGCATCAACATATTAGCATTATTATAATTTTAGGGTTAATTCTCAGTTGTGGCGGTGACAAACCGACAACTCCGGAACAAACTTTTCCTGAAATTACATATACTCCCGGAGAATATTATGGCGATGCCTTAGGATATGTTGAATATCTTGCAGGTAATACTCCTATTATTATTACTGTTCCACATGATGGAACATTATCGCCATCTTCAATTGCTGATAGAACTTATGGGACGATGGTAAGAGATACAAACTCAAGAAAGGTTGCAGAACGTTTTGCATATTTCTTTGTACAAAATTCTGGTGGATTATATCCTCATATTGTTTATTCAAATCTTCATAGAAGAAAATTAGATCCAAATAGAGATATCACAGAAGGAGCACAGGGTGATTTAGGAGCAATACAAGCGTATAATGCATACCATAAATTTATTCAAACGGCTGTTGATACAGTAGAAGCATATTTTGATTCTGGATTATTGTTAGATATGCATGGACACGGTCATGATATACAACGAATTGAGTTAGGATATTTATTATCATCAGATGATTTAGGGCAAGGCAATGTATCAATTAACAGTCCAGAATATGCAGAAAAAAGTAGCATCACTCAAATGGCTTCTCTAACTCCAGCAACATTCTCTGAACTATTAAGAGGACCTACAAGTTTTGGAGGATTGCTTGTGACAAAATCTTATAGCTATGAAGACGATGAGTATACTTTTGATGCAGTCCCAAGCACTACTACTGCAGATCCTGGAACAGATCCATACTTTAATGGTGGATATACCACAGCAACATATTCAGTGGGTAAAATAAATGTTATACAAATTGAAGCTAATTATGATCGCACACGTGATACTGCCAGAGGGTATGGTGCATTAGCAGCAGTGCTAGAACAAACAGTAAAAGAATTCTATCAAGAACATACTGCAACACCGATATATTAATTAATTTATTGGCCTTTTAATGCAGTAGCTTTATTGAGGTATTCAGTAGCATCTTCTAATCTTCCCTCACCGAAGTAAGTTCGATAAACACCATAATAATAATCAGCATTATTACCATCAAGATCAATTAAATCCATGTAATAACTTCTAGCTTTTCTCCATCTTTCAGATTGCTCTAAAGCTCTTGCTAATGCAAATAATGCTTCAGTATCTTCTGGTGCTAAGAAATAGGCTTCCTCAAAATTATATTCTGCTTCGTCAAAATCTTCCATTCTTAAATAAACAATGCCTCTATTGAAATATAAATCAACTTTGACTTGATCTTCTACATCAGCATCATCCACTAACTCAATGGCTTTATTAAGTGTTTCAAGAGCATTCTCATACTGTTCTTGTTGCGCATACAATGCACCCAGGCTTTTATAGATTAAAGGATTAGTTTCATCTATTTGGCTTGCTTGTTCTAGGTAACTCATTGCAGCAGGGAAATCTTCAAGCCTTGACATCGCATCTGCGCCAGCAATTAATAAAGATAGTCTTTGATCATCCTCAATATTATCACTTGCTAAGCCAAGATTAATATTTTGTAATGTATTTTCTTTATCTTGCTTTAATGAATAAAAAACAGACAGCAAATAGTATGCTCCTGGTTGTTTAGGGTCAAATTCTTTAGCAAAACTTGCTTCTTTAATAGCCATATCTAGTAAAGCTTCTCTTTTTGCGGGATCAGTGGCTCTACCTAATAATGAATTATAGCCAGCTGCCCTATTAAAAATTGATAGATAGCTTCTTGTTTTTGAAGCGGTGACTGCTGTTGAGATTGGTACCCTACTATCATTTCTTGTTGGACGAATTTTCAACTTTTCTGGTGCTTGCCCAGCAAGATCAAGGTATTGTTTTACTTTTGCCCAATCTTGGCTTCTAACATACACTTTATCCCCTAAATGATAAGCAGCTTCCCATTTATCGTTTGGATGTTCTAACGCTTCTAAAAGAAATTTTTCAGCTTGTTTCCAATCTTTATCTTTGATATAAACACGCGCTGAATTCAATGCTTTGCCTTGAGCAAAAACAAAAGAAAAAATTATTGTTAAAAGAAAAAGTTTTTTTGTATTTATCATATAATATTCCTCCGATTGGTCAAGTTAGTATTATTATAGAGTGATTTCAAGATGTAAGACTGTTTTTTAGCCATTTTTTTCTTAACAAATATTGTTCTTCAGAGAAAGATAAAAGACCTTTATGTCCAATATCTTCAATACAAAACGAAGCCATCGCTGACCCATCTACGACAGCATCCATGATGTCTGAACCTTTTGATAAACTATGGATTAACCCCCCTGCAAAACAGTCGCCAGCTCCAGTCGTATCTTTTACTTCATCAACATAGTAGGCACCAATAGAAAAATTATTTTTACCATCAAAGAAAGAGGCTCCATCCTCGCCTTTTTTAATAATAAGGCTCTTTACGCCCATATCTAAAATACATTTAGCCATATCATCTAAGCTTGGCTGAGATAATTGAGATAAGTGTAATGCTTCATTGTAATTAATACATAATAAGTCAGATTTACGCATTGTTACTTTCAAATCTTTTAGTGCAATATCAATGTATAACTTAAATGTGTCCATCATAATAAAAGGATTGGAATCTATTTGGTCTAATATAGATAGTTGCACAGTAGGTGCAGTATTCCCTAATAAAACATAATTACATTGTTTTGATTCTTTAGATAAAATAGGTAAACAAGATTCAGCAATGCCTGGATCCACATATAGGGTAGTTCTACTAGAAAAATCAGATGTATACTCTCCTCCCCAAATAAAAGTTTTCCCATCAGCAATTCTTAAATCAGACAAACTAATTGAATAACGATTAACTAAATTCAGGTGTTCTTCTAAAAAATCATTACCTACCACACCAATTAATTGGCATGTTTTTTCTGGCGTAGAACATAATGCATAAGCTGCAGAACCCCCTAAAACATTAGTATAGGTTCCATACTTATTAATAATTTTATCTATACTTATAGACCCAGAAATAAGTGTATTATGTAATTTTACAGTCATATTTTTGTTAAGATAGTAACTCTATACATATGAGAAAAGAAAAAATAATATTAGGAATGAGCGGTGGGGTTGACAGCTCAGTAGCAGCATTAATTCTACAAAAAAAAGGGTATGATGTAGAAGGCATATTTATGAAAAACTGGGATGATAAACACGCAATTTGTTCTGCAGAAGACGACTATGGTGATGCACTATCTGTAGCAAAAAAATTAGATATTCCTCTTCATAAAATTGATTATACAAAATCATATAAAAACAAGGTATTTAAACAGTTTCTAGATGATCATATAGATGGATTTACTCCAAATCCAGATGTTCTATGTAATAAAGAAATTAAGTTTGAAGTATTCCAAAAATATGCAAAAGATTTGAAAGCAAAAAAAATTGCAACTGGACATTATGCGAATAGAAAAAAAGTTGATTCCATTCATTATCTTCAAAAAGCAAACGACCTATCAAAAGATCAGAGTTATTTTTTATATCAGTTAGGGCAAAAAGAATTAGAAAATACCATATTCCCTTTAGGTGATATCTTAAAAAAAGATGTAAGGAAAATTGCGAAAGAAAATGGGTTAATTAACCACAATAAAAAAGATAGTACTGGGATATGTTTTATTGGAGAAAGAAAATATAATGATTTTGTTGGACAATATCTTAAAACAAACAAAGGAGATATTATATCAACTGATGGTGAAAAATTAGGTAAGCATAATGGTCATATTTATTTTACTATTGGACAACGTAAAGGCTTAGGAATAGGAGCACGATTTACTTCAGAAGACAAGCCTTGGTATGTAGTAAAAAAAGATATTAAAAAAAATATTGTATTTGTAGCACAGGGAGAGGATAATCCTGCTCTCTTTAGCAAGCAAGTCATTGCGAAAAATGTTAATTGGATTTCTAAAATGCCAAAAAAATACCCAATTAAACTTTATGCTAAAGTACGTTATAGGGATAATGATAAAATATGTTCGGTTTTTTATTTAAAAGAAAATTCATATCTAGTTAAATTT
>Ga0208261_1000478_pt1 | contig 15604 bp, 13 predicted proteins | sample Knorr_S7_td_DCM__FD_185595 | JGI IMG/M metagenome (GOLD analysis project Ga0208261, IMG submission 185595) | Marine microbial communities from Southern Atlantic Ocean transect - Knorr_S7_td_DCM_ad_131m_LV_B (SPAdes) (version 3) | ecosystem: Environmental > Aquatic > Marine > Oceanic | place...
CCACTCGACCAGCTGGACCAAATCGTCAACGATTTTCTGGATTCGATGAGCCCGAACTCAAGTGAGTCGTTTGCTGCTTATAAGGACCTTTACGGTGCGACAGAGCGACTGTCAATGAGAGATGGTCTCGACTTTGAATCTGGATCTGAGTACTCGATCAGCGATACAGCAGAAAGACTTGCCGAGTTTCGCTGATGTTTAGGTGCTCCATTTATGGTTGCTGAAGCGCTCGCGGAGGAGCTTCTTGTCGATCTTGCCGGTGCCGGTGTGCGGGATCTCATCGATAGCGAGAATGTCATCAGGGAGACACCATGACGCCACGTGCGGGCGCATAGCCTCGAGGATCTCGTCTTTGTTTAACTCTTGGTTACCTTCGAGTACAACAAATAGCAGGGGTCGTTCGCCCCATCGATCATGTGGAAGGCCGACTGCCGCTGCTTCTGAGACTTTTTCGAACCCAACAGCAGCATTCTCTAATTCGATAGAGCTAATCCATTCGCCGCCACTTTTGATGACGTCTTTCGCCCTGTCGACGATTGATATGTAGCCCTCGTTGTTCATGGTCGCCACGTCACCGGTCCTCAACCAGGGTCCATCTTCGGCAGGTAGGTGGGTCGAGTCGTCTTCTAAGTTGAAATAATTCGCGGCAACCCATGGGCCTCGAGCGAGGAGTTCGCCAGGTGTTACGCCGTCACGGGCCACGTCTTGACCGTCACCGTCGATGAGGCGGAGCTCGACGCCGTATAGCTCCCTGCCTGCCATGGCCTGCCGTCGACGTTGTTCCTCGCGACCTAGACCTTGCACTCTGTGCGTGAACCTACCTGCCGAGCCCTGGGTCATTTCAGTCATGCCCCAAACATGCGAGACAAAGACGCCATAGTCGTCTTCAAGGGTGTCCATCAGTGAACGGGGTGCGGCTGACCCTCCGACAGCGAGACGTTTGAGAGAGGGGACGTCGGTATCGGTGTCTTGTAGGTGCTGCACAACGGATAGCCAGATTGTTGGCACGCCTGCGGAGAACGTGACGTTCTCGGTATTGATGTGTTGGACCAATGCCTCTGGCGAGAGATCGGGTCCCGGCAAGACTAATTTTGAGCCGGCCATCGCCGCAGCGAATGGAATTGCCCAGCCGTTCACATGGAACATGGGTACTGCGAGCAGAATCGACTGACTTGAATTGACGTCGTGACCATCACCCGTGCACGTGGCCCAGGTCTGCAAAACAATTGAGCGATGACTTTGCATGACACCCTTGGGATTGCCGGTAGTGCCAGAGGTGTAGCAGAGCGTCGCAGCGCTCCACTCGTCTAAAAGCGGCCACTCTTGAAGTGGGTTGCTCCCAGCGATGAGGTCCTCATAGGCGATTGCGTTTTCCAACGAGGTTGCAGGCAGTTCCTCGGCTAGGACGACCCACTGGCGGACAGACAGAGCCTCGGTGGCTACGGCTTCGACAAGAGGCAAAAAGTCTGGATCGATAAATACTATTTGGTCCTCTGCGTGGTTAAGAATCCATGCAATCTGCTGTTCCCGAAGGCGCGGGTTTATGGTGTGCAGCACAGAGCCGATACCGGTGATCGAGTAATAGAGTTCCAGGTGACGGTGATCGTTCCAGGCAATAGTGGCGACTCTGTCGCCGGGGCGTATTCCCTGTTGAAGTAGAGCTGAAGATAGCCGCATCGACCTTGATCGAATCTCTGCCCAATTAGTGCGGTGGACTACCCCAGACGAGTCCGTTCCGACAATTTCGGTACTGGAGTGATTTCGGCCTGCGTAATCAATCAGGCTCGAGATTAGAAGTTGACGATCCATGTTTAGGCCGCGAAGCATCGGAACCTCAACGAATCTGTGCGAAGAAGGAGCGAACGTCTTCAACAAACAGGTCTGGTTGCTCGAAAGCAGCGAAATGTCCTCCTTTGGGCATCTTCGTCCACTGCCGAATATCGGTATAGGTCCCTTCGCTCCACGATCTAACCGGGGGGATAATTTCCTTGGGGAAACAAGCGACACCAGTAGGTACGTGGACTTGTTCAGGTCGCAATGACTTGAAGCTTTCCCAATACAGCCGAGCGGAAGAAGTAGCGGAGCCGGTGACCCAATACAGCATGACATTGTCGAGCATCTCATCCCGAGTGAGAGCGTCTTCGGGGTGTCCTTGATTATCAGTCCATGACCAGAACTTTTCAACAATCCAGGCCAGTTGACCTGCAGGGGAGTCAGTAAGTCCGTAGCCGAGAGTTTGAGGACGGGTGCCTTGCTGTGTTGAATAGCCCGAGTCCCAATCTCTGTAGTAAGCGGCTGCCTCTAGCGCAGCAGTTTCCTCTTCTGTTGGGGGTTGATCCTTGGGTCGCTTACCGCGCATCACCATATTGAGATGAATGCCGAGGCAGTTCTGAGGATGTCGCCCACCGAGCGCGGTGGTGATAGCAGATCCCCAGTCGCCACCTTGAGCCCCAAAGCGCTCATAACCCAGACCAATCATTAGCTCGGCAAACACATCAGCCATTTTCTCCACACCCCATCCAGCGGCAGGGGGCTTGCCACTCAAGCCATACCCGGGGAGGGAAGGGCACACCACATGGAACGCGTCTTCAGCGCTACCTCCGTGATTGGTTGGATCCGAAAGAGGGGCTATGACCTTTTGAAACTCAACTATTGAGCCTGGCCAGCCATGCGAAAGAATTAGGGGAGTGGCCTGTTCGTGCGGGGACCGTTGATGAATGAAATGGATATCGCATTCGTCAATTGTTGTAACGAATTGGTCGAACCGATTCAGCTCTGTCTCGCGTTGACGCCAGTTGTATGTGTGTAACCAGTACTCGCACATTTCTTGCACGTAGCCAAGCGGGATTCCCTGTGACCAATCCTCTACTAGTTCTTTCTCCGGCCACCGCGTCCTTTTGAGGCGTTCGTGGAGATCACTCAAAATTTCATCAGAGACGTTGATCTTGTAAGGCTGTATGTCCATAACAACAAGTTACCGCTGAGTTTGAGGTGACTTAAATTCCGCTTGCCTTTTCGACGTTGGTTGACTTCAAATGAGTAGCTCGAGTCTGACCGGTTGGATTACTTATAGATGAAGCCGAGCTCCGCAGGAGGCGGCAAATTTCCTCCGATATGTCCAGCTTGCCGCAAGGACCTTATGGAAGATGCATCTAACTGCCCTACTGTGCGCAGTATTTCGTCGGTGTCCTGATCAAACAGAGGAGCAGGGCTTCTTGGGGTGGGGCGTGTCCCATCAACGACAAAGGGTGAAGCAAGATGTCTCATCGGCCCGGTCACTGGATGCTCGACTACATCAAGGTGTGAAGACACAGGAGATTCGTTTGGGGCGCTCCATGGATCTAAACAAATTTGCGCCTTACCGCCAGCGAGCTTGACGGCCTCTACCAACTCTTGGGCAGTCAAACGCGGAGCGTCCTTCAGCGCATCTTTAACGTTGGCTGCGGCGGTGTCCGGCGCGACCACAGCGACCCAGCTATCTGTGGTCGAAATAAACTCAGCGAAGTCATCGCCGGGCTCGCGATTTCCAAGCCGTCCGATATCCCTGCTATGTACCGAGGCAAGAACAATCGCCTCACCTGAATGCTGCCACATGGCTTCATGCTGACTGAGGTCGATTTCCATTCCTTCGCCCGTCTGATCAGCGTGAAAAACTCCAGCGAGAAAAGCATTCGCGGCATGAATTCCAGCTGTCGGATCCGGAAAATAGATGTTCGATACTCGAGCTGCCTCGTGTTCATAACCCTGGCGATGAGCAACTCCGCCCATGGCCTCGATGATCGATCCGTAGCCGACGGCGTCGCTGTAGGGGCCATCTACTCCGAAGGCAGGCATACGAACCACAACGAATTTAGGGTTCGCTTTGTGGAGCGTGTCGAAATCCAGCCCCAGGTGGGGAAGTACATGAGCTGAAAAATTTGCTACCAGTCCATCACTGTTAGCCACCAAAGACAGAAATGCTTCTCTGCCTTCAGGCGCATTGAGATTGATAACACAGTCTTTCTTTCCCTTGTTCACCGCATTGAATAGCCCCCCTGCCTCATAAAACCGGTTGTCGTGAACCAGGCTTTCTTGTCCTGGGCGCATGCCATGGTCGTATGGTCTCTGTGTCCTAAAACCGTCAAATGGAGCAGTCGATTCGATCTTGATCACTTCAACTCCGAGGGGAGAAAGAACATTTCCCACGTAGGGGCCTGCCCAAGAAATAGTCATTTCAATTAGGCGAAGTTCTGAAAACGGTCGAAGCTTCAGAGGAACCCGTTGGTCGGGAGTGGGCGCTTGATCTGAGGCCTGTAGCCGGACTGCTTGATCAGCAACAGGTAGGCCTGGGGCTTTGAACGGGCGAACAGGGCCGACAGCTGGGCCGCCCGGCGTCTCTATCGTGCCCAGGTACTCCCGCGCTGCAAGGTGTGGATCGGAAAGAGCGTCTAGCGGTGTCATTACCATTCCACCCGCCCAGGGTGAGCTGAGAGCCAATTCAAAAATCTCTCGCTTTTCCCGCGCTAGATACCAAGGGCTTATGTGTTCCCAAATCATGGGGATGTGATGGCGTCTCGTAAGCCTATTTTTGAGTTCCGGGTCCTCTGTCCATTCTGGCAAACCGTAAAAGAGGCACTGCATTTCCCAGTCGATTGGCCGAATTGAGCCAGGGGCAAAGTGGCCATCTTTGCATTCGATAGCTCCAGAGGGGAAAGCCGTCGGCGGATGTGGGCCGACTTTGTCTCGGGGTCTTTGGCAATGCAAAGCGTCGCCGTAACAGAGTTCGGTGGCAGTGAGTAAAGCCCCTAACCACGAAACGTCGATATGCGAAGCGTCAATTCTTCCGATCAGTTGCACCATTGCCGCAGCGAGCCCACCGGCGACATATTGACTTTGCCAGCCCGGCAACCTCAGGGGAGGTAAACCGTCATCACCATTGAAGCCGAGAAAACCAGTCGCTGTCTGGACTAGGAGTTCGTCAGATATGGATCCCGGGTCTTGTGCATCTGCACCCCAAGCTGTCGTAGTGACTAAACGAGTGTCGTGCGAACGCAGTCGTTTCGGGTCCCATTTTGTTCCCTTTAGGTCAGCAAGCACGTCTCCCGAAAGAACGACATGAGCCCACGACGGTTCGATGTCGTTCGGGTCAACGTTCAACTTGCCTGCATTTAAATGGATGAACAGGGGGCTAAGTTCACCGTTGAGCAAAGGAACATCGTCTACCGGTTGCGTTCTGGCGGGGTCACCACCTTCAGGCTCTAATTTGACAACGCAAGCTCCCAGACTTGCCAGCAGCCTTCCCGCATATGGGCCCGACACCCCTGTCGCGGTTTCAATTACACGAAGGCCGTGTAGGGGAGCTTGAGACATGGGTACAGCATGTCGCGCCGGCGAATATTTCGCTCAATAACTAAGAGTTTTCTGCGGCGTTGTTCTCCCCTTGCTTAGCTGTGACTTTCAAGGCGTCAGCTGCCTTTTCGTTTGACATGATCTTGTCGAGGATCGCTTCGCCTGCCCGATTGAAAGCGGCTCGCTCCGTAGAGACAAACTCCTGGGATTCCCTAAGTTTCGTCGTGTAACCGTTGATCTCTGGAATGACATAACGAGCTACGAGGTCCCAACTATTGGCGGTATCGCGGGGGTTAGCCCAGTCATGCACGAAACCAATAGCGGTGCCAAAACCTCCGGTCAGCTCGAACATGTTTTGGATAAAGGCCACCAAGTCGTCAGGGGTGCCAACCACGGCTGATTGAACGACGCCCTTAGCGGCTCCGCCGCAAACTGCTTCTAAGGCTTCGTCGGGATCGTTGTAGGCGGTTGTGCCCGGTCTTTGGAGGGTTCCCACTATGTATTCGTTGTGCCATCGTTGAAGGCCTTCCCTTGCTTGGCTTCTCGCCAAATCTTTGCTTTCGGCCAAGTGCCAATTAAGTAGGACTCGCCAATCAGAACGGTCGACTGACGAGCCAAACTCAAGGGCGGCGTCTTCGGCGAAGCCCCACTGAGTGCCGAGCGCGGTGATGCCCTCCGCTGCCATTGAACCAATCGACAAAACACCAATGCCATACTTGCCCGCCAAGGTCATGCCCGAGGGAGAGACCATTGATGCAGTCGCAGCCGGCATCTGTTCCTGTACCGGTAGTAACTGCAACTGAGCGTCTTTCATCGTGAACCAATCGGTTTCGTACGAGAAGCGAGGCTCGCCACGAAGAAGTCGCAAAATCACCCCAAGTGCTTCATCTTGACGATCACGTAAGAGCATGGGGTCGATGTCGAAGGTATGAGCATCAGATGGCAGAGCTCCGGGCCCTGTTCCAAAAATCACTCGACCCGCAGTCATGTGGTCAAGCTGCACGATCCGTTGCGCGACGTTAAATGGGTGGTGATAGGGGAGTGAGATTACGCCGGTACCTAGCTTGATGCGAGATGTGCGTTCGCCAGCGGCTGCTAGGAACATCTCGGGACTCGCGATCATTTCCCAACCCGATGAGTGGTGTTCCCCGCACCAAAACTCATCAAAGCCCAGGTTCTCTAGTTGCGCTACAAGATCAAGATCGCGCCGAAACTGGAGCATCGGGTTCTCGCCGACCGGATGGTGTGGAGCCAAAAAAGCACCGAATTTCATTATGTGAACCGCCTCGCATAGCTAGTCGAGCCGGCTAGGAGCGACTCAATTTCCTCTAAAGATGAATTTAGCGGCTAGTTGATGGAAGGGGAGCGGACCTCAACGCGCGCTACTCGCAGAGCTGGTCACTCTTGAGTCGGGTGGTCATTGTCCCCCCAAGTTTGCGGAGGGCCGAAGCGAGTCTCATTCCAAACGTTTAACGCCGTTGACAAAGCGAAGCCGATGAACATGCCAAAACCCGTGAAAATTACTGGGACGCTTTTCATGAGTATGCCTAACCATGAAATAGCTACTCCAACAGCCATAAACCACGCTGGTTCAATGGGTCGATTTAGCATTGGCTCTCCCTAGTACGACAAAATTTACAAAGACCAAAGTTGATCACAATCGGTTGTCTGTCTTGCTGATAGCGACCGATGGTCTGGCAAGGTTTTAGCAGGATGTCGATATTGTCGACACCACAGTGAACAGCTATTGACCATAGAGGAGCTGAGATGGCCCACGGACAATCTTCAATCGGCGTAATGTTCAACACCGATCGGATGTCAGGTAGAGCACTTCAAGACTTTGCTGCAGAGATCGAAACCATCGGAGTGAGCACTCTGTGGCTACCAGAGTTGTTCGGCCGAGAACCATTTTCCACAGCTGGTTACGTTCTGGCCTCGACTAATGAGCTCAGAGTGGCAACAGGCATAGCGAATGTGTACGCCCGGGACGCTGTCGCAGCCGCTGCTGGTGCGCGAACCTTGACGGAATTTTCTGCAGGACGATTTATTTTGGGGCTCGGCGTATCGAACGCCGGACTAGCGCAGGCGCGAGGGCACCAATGGGAGCCTCCAGTGGAAAAGCTAAGCGACTACGTCGCTGCGGTTCGCTCCGCCGAAATCGCTGTGCCCGGAGACCACGAACTGGAAATCCACGTGGCGGCTCACGGCCCTAGGATGCTCGCTGCCTTGGCCGACTCGGTCGATGGGGTGAGTACCTTTTTGCAGACTCCAGAACACACAGCAGAAACCAGAAAACAGATTGCCGCTACAACCGCACTAAATGTGACGTTGATGTGTCTGCCGAGCGAAGACCCCCAAGAGGCCAGAGCATTAGGTAGACGAGCGCTCGCCTTCTATGTTGGGCTTGACTATTACCATCGGGCTTGGCGCAAACTCGGATTCGACAACGACGATTTCGCTGACGGTGGCAGCGATAGGTTGATCGATTCGTTGGTGGCGTGGGGCGATTCTTCACGAATTGCATCGCGTCTGGACGAACATCGCGATGCGGGCGCCACTGAGGTAGTCGTTATCCCTTTGAACCCAGGTGGAGGAGCAGAACCACATCTGCGACTTCTTGAAGCGCTCACCGAATAAACACGTAGGCTGTCACGAATTAATCGGGAAGGAGTTCTGATGAGTGGACGACCTCGAGCGGTAGTAGACGGCCTCCCGCAATACAAACCAGGAAAATCAGCGGCCCAAGCAGCAGCTGACCATCAATTGGTAGAAGCAATCAAGCTTGCTTCGAACGAGTCTTCCTATGGCCCACTGCCTTCGGTCTTGGAAGCAGTCGCTGATGGCGCCAATCTTTTGAATAGGTATCCCGACCATCGAGGTGAAGCCTTGCGGGCGGCGATTTCAGAAAAGCAGGGTGTTGCTAGCGAACAGGTGACTATTGGATGCGGTTCTGTGGGTCTCCTTCAGCAGGCATTCTTGGCTTATGTCGACCCTGGCGATGAGGTCGTATATCCGTGGCGTTCTTTCGAAGTTCACCCTGTATTCAGTGCCATCGCTGAAGCGAATCCAGTGACCGTCCCACTGAAAGAACAGGCATTTGATCTAGGTGCGGTCGAAGCAGCAGTTACGGACAGGACGAAGCTAGTGATCCTGTCGACGCCGAACAATCCAACTGGCACTGTGTGCAGCACCGACGAGCTTCTCCAGCTACTTGATGCGTTAAGCAACGACGTTGTTGTCATCATTGATGAGGCATATTTGGAGTTCGTAACTGACGAATCAGTAAGAAATCCAATAACTGAAATCTTGCCCCGGCACAACAACGCTGTAGTTTTTAGAACTTTCTCCAAGGCTTACGGATTAGCCAATTTGCGGGTCGGCTATGCAGTCGGACACGCCGATGTAATTGGGGCAATCGACAAAGTAGCGCTGCCATTCCTCGTCAACGGACTGGCACAGGCGGCCGTGCTCGCATCGTTGGAGTCCACAGCCGAAGCCGAACTGAACGAGCGCGTAGCAGAGGTGATACTGGAACGAAGCAGAGTCACTGAAGCGTTAAGCGGAGCAGGCTGGCCGGTTACGCCCAGTCAGGCAAATTTCTTGTGGCTCCCCGTCGGCGATGACGCTAGTGCGCTCTTTCAGCATCTCGAAAGCAAAGGCATAGTAACGAGACCTTTTGAGAACGAAGGTGTGAGAGTTACCGTAGGCACACCTGAAGAAAATGATCGATTTCTCGAAGAAATCGGCACACCATAAGGCAGCTTCTAGGCTGCGCAAACGACTAGTTGCATCAACGACGGCTCGGAGGTCGACGTGTTTATTGACGGATCATGGGTAGAAGCGCAGTCGGGTCGCACATTTGAAGTAACGAACCCGGCGACAGGTGAAGTGCTTGGTGCTGTCCCCGCGGGTGATGCTGTCGACGCCACAGCTGCCATCGATGCTGCAAGTGCAGCGTTTATCGCATGGAGCCAAACAACAGCGTACGAACGCTCGCGTCTCTTGTACCGGGCTTGGGAGTTGATGACCGAGAGAAGCGAAGACCTAGCTCAACTGATGACGTCAGAGCAGGGGAAACCGCTTAAGGCATCGCGCGCAGAGGTCAAATATGCTGCAGACTTTTTGATCTGGTTTGCTGAAGAGGCCAAGAGGGTAACCGGCGAGTGGCTGCCATCTCAAAGAGCAGATCAACGTTTTCTTTCAGTTAAAGCCCCAGTCGGTGTTGTCGCTGCAATAACTCCATGGAACTATCCCATCTCTATGCTCACCAGAAAGATGGGGCCTGCATTGGCCGCTGGATGCACGCTCGTTCTAAAACCCGCAGAAGCCACACCGCTATGCGCTAAAGCCACGTATGAAGTGTTCATTGATGCGGGTTTTCCGGACGGTGTCATCAACTTGGTCACAGCCGCAGACCCGGCACCAATCGGCGATGTCTTTACCGGAGATCCTCGGGTAGCAAAGTTAACTTTCACCGGCAGCACAGCGGTTGGGAGAATTCTGGCATCGAAATCAGCAGCCAATTTGCAAAGAATTTCTGTAGAACTGGGCGGCCACGCTCCTTTTATCGTGTTTCCCGATGCAGACCCTGTTCATGCTGCCAAGGGGGCAGCTGCCCTCAAATTTTTAAACGCCGGGCAGGCGTGCATCAGCCCTAACAGGCTCTACGTGCCGGATACTTTGCGGGCAGCCTTTGAAGAAACGTTGTGCAGTCGAGTGGAGAAGTTGCAAACAGGAAATGGAATGGAAGAGGGTGTCGGAGTCGGACCTCTAGTAAACGATTCTGCTGTTGCAAAGGTCGAAAGACAGGTAGAGGACGCCCGAGAAAAAGGAGCTGGTGTTCCCGTAGGCGGAGCGCGTTTAACAGAAGGCGAACACGCCAGTGGTCACTTCTTTGCTCCGACGGTCTTAACCGACGTTAACGACGAAATGGCGATTTACAGAGAGGAAACCTTCGGGCCGGTCGCTCCTGTTATTAGTTATGAAGACCCCGAACAGGTTGTTCAATTAGCAAACGACACCAACTACGGGTTAGCGGCTTACGTATACACACGCGACATCGCCGTGGCTATGAGAGCGTTCGAAGGTCTCAGGTTCGGAATTATCGGCATCAACGACGTGAACCCAACATCAGCATCTGTGCCGTTTGGTGGCATGGGGGACTCCGGAGTGGGCCGCGAGGGCGGCCACGAAGGAATCAGTGAATACCTCGAAACTAAGACCGGTGGCTTCGCTATATAGCTAGTGCGCAGCGGCCGTCATCAAGCATGCTCGTCAATGAGATCCCAAAGAGCATCAACGTGGCTTTGTTCAGTCGATCGCTGACCAATCGAAACTCGAATCATTGGGCGCCCATCTAGCTCAGACCCAGTCCAGGCGACACTCCCAACTTTGTTAACCGCCTCAATTAAACGACTTGTAGCTTCGTCACTTTCAGTGCACCTAAAGCAGACGAGAGCGAACGGGTGTGGTGCAACAATCTCAAACCTGGGGTCACTATCTAGGCGGTCCGCCAGCTGCTGAGTCAGGGCTACGTGGTAGCGAATCATCTCTCTGAGCCCTTCCGCTCCGTAGCTTCGTATTACCCACCAAAGCTTTAGTGCGCGGAAGCGACGTCCTAATGGAACATGCCAGTCTCGATAGTCGATCACTGCCCCTGAAGCACTCGCTTCGTTCTTCAAATACGGGGGCAAGATGCTGAGACAGTCGATGAGAGGACCCCGATCTGCCACGTAGAACACTGAGCAGTCAAAGTTGACCATGAGCCATTTATGAGGATTAAAGGTGTAGCTGTCGACTAGTTCTAATCCGGCTTGGTAATGCCGAAACTCTGGGCAGATCATTGCGTTCCCGGCATAAGCAGCATCCACGTGGAGCCACAAATCGTGTTCCTTGCAGATAGCTCCCATAGCTTCAATCGGATCAACCCCGGTAGTTCCTGTCGTCCCCAAAGTCGCAGCAACAAAGACAGGGCTCAGTCCGTTGGCTTTGTCTTCTTCGACGGCACTCTGGAGCGCCTCGATGTTCATTGCTTGTTGTCCGTCGACGTCGATGAGCCGGACATGGCCGTAGCCGGCAACTGTCGCACCCTTTTGGATTGAGCTGTGGGTCTGAGTGGACGCATAGGCAACCATCGAACCTGGTTGAACCCCTCTGTTCGTAGCTTGGTGACGCGCCACTACCAAAGCGGTATGGGTGGAGTCCGATGCACTCATTTGCAAAACACCACCACCCTGCTCCGTGGTCTTCCAGTAAGAGGGCAAATCAAGCAGATCTACCAGCCAGTCGAGTACGTGGCTTTCGATTTCTGTAGCGGCAGGCGATGTTGACCAAAGCATCCCCTGGACCCCTAGCCCGGCTGAAACTAGCTCTGCGAGTACCGATGGTGGCGAAGCGTTGGCTGGGAAAAAAGCAAACCATGATGGGTGTTGCCAATGAGTGATGCCGGGCATAACTATGTCATCTAAGTCTCGAATCAAATCTTCGAAGGGTTCACCCGCTTCGGGGGCGGCAGCAGGTAGTCGCTCACGGATCGAACCAGGCGTCGCATCCGAAACAACGCGGAAGTCCTCAACACGATCCCAGTAGTCAGCAATCCAATCGATGAGGGCATGGCCATGCTGGCGGAATTCCTCCGTTGACAAATGTTTAGGGGGCTGAGGAAAATTTGATTCAGTCATGGCGGGACTCAGTTCGCAGCTAATGAGGTCAATATCGGAGTGCTGTCGACGCAGCGTAGCGCTGGGGTAGCGGTACTGAGTAATGATTTCGCTCGACCAAATGGCTCTACGATCTTGTTATGGGAAGACTGACAGAACGTGTAGCCGTAATAACTGGAGGAGGGTCCGGCATAGGAAGAGCGACTGCCGTTCGCTTTGCCGAACAAGGAGCAGTAGCGGTAGTCGTAGACATCGACGCGAAGGGAGCCGCCACCACCGTCGAGCTGATCGAGAAAGACGGAGGAACCGCCTGCTGGTTCGAATGCGATGTGACAGACGTCGAAGCAGTAGACAGCGTCATGAAATCGGTCATTGAACGATATGGGGCTGTAGATGTTCTGGTGACTGCGGCGGCTATTTCCGTGGGCAAGAAAATCCCGGACACGCTGCCTGAAGAATGGGATCAAGTGTTCGCAGTTAATGTCAAGGGAACGTACTTATGGATGAGGGCGTGCATTCCTTTGATGACCAAAGGCACAGGGTCCATAGTGGCGCTCGCATCACAATTGGCGATCTCCGGGGGGCTATCGAACGCGGCGTACATCGCATCCAAAGGCGCAATTGTCAGCCTGTGTCGCACAGCAGCTAATGACCACGCTTCCGAAGGAATACGTATCAATTGCATTTTGCCCGGCGCAACGCAAACACCGCTTCTTGACCGGTCCTTCGGGCGATTCAAAGACCCGGCCCCTTACATCGAACGTTCCCTCTCAAGGCACCCTTTGGGACGGTTTGGGCAACCCGAAGAAGTCGCTAATGCCGCACTGTTTCTGGCATCAGACGATGCGAGCTTCACAACCGGTACTGAACTGCGAGTCGATGGCGGTTGGATAGGAGGTTAAGACTTTCCATCAACCCCTGATTTCTGACCCCCACCTATGAGGCCGTCGCAAGAATGGTTCAGGCTCAAAAGTGCTAGAACGGTGCACGAAACTCGTTACTCGGAAATAGGTGGTAGAGACATGACATATACAACGGTGCTCAGTTCGCGCGTAGGCGACCTGCAAGGCATGCTTGGAGAATGGAACGACTGGACTAAAGACCATGTACTGAGTACAAGTTCCGCGCTGGGTGTCGCACTGTCTCAAACCATGGTGGGTGGAGAACGTGCTGGTGAAGTTAATGCCTCGTTTCAATGGGACTCGATCGATCAGGCAATGACGGGAATTGCGACCTTGACCGAAAGTGCTCAATTAGCCGAAATGTATGCAAGCTACGGAGTAGCTCCTGTGCGACGGAGCATGGCTAAAGTTCTTGCGCAACGAGGTAGCAGAGAGGGCCAGTGCATGTCGTTGTTGATGTGTTCGGGCAATTCGATAGATGAAGCTACCGCTGCCTCCAATGCTGACCTTCTGTGGGATGGCTTGAGTCCAGCAGCGAACGGTTACGCGATCAATCAGGTCATAGCTGGAGGTGAGTTCACAGGTATGTATGCACTCACCACTTGGACCGACTCTTTGGACAGCTTTATGGAGGCAGCGACCGCGACTAACTCTTCAGCGCCGGTACAACAGATGATGTCGAACCAGAACATCAGGTTTGTCAGCCGAAGCCTGTCTCGTATTCTCTGATTAATCCGAATCGCGGCTACCGGTCCTCAGACTCCTCATCTGGATCTAGTAAACCTTCAGGGTCTATTTCGATATGTCGTCCGCTGTTCGCCAAAACGGCAGCAATTCTCCGACGTTCCTCCAGTTCCTCTTCGTCGAGAACGTCACCTATTTGCTCAGAGATAGGTTCAGTCACGGACCAACCAATCGCAGTTGGTATCGCATACAAATAAACCCCACAGATCAATCGAGTAATGAGCGGCTAATCACTACGTCTTGGATTTCGGTAGCTCCGTCCACGTAATGGGTTAGTCGAGAAGCGGCAAGATGGCGAGGGAGCGGATGGTCTCTCCGAGCGCCGTTTGCTCCCATCACCTGCATGCACGAAGCGATGCCGCTTTCGGTTACGCGGGTAGAGAACTTTTTTGCATGAGCGGCTCCCACCGCAGCGTCGTGGCCTTCTTGGAATGTGCGAGCAGCACGGTATGTGAGAAGACGCGATGCCTCGAGGTCGGTAGCGACATCTGCGAGCTTGAAGCGCACCCCCTGCAGGTCAGCGAGTCGACCGCCGAAAGCAAGGCGTTGGCGAACGTAACCGGAAGCGGTGGTGAGTGCCGTTCGGAGCATCCCACAGCACATAGCGCCGACAAGTACTCGTGCGAGGTCAATTCCCTCCATCGCAGCGCGGAAGCCTTCCCCGACTGGCACAAATAGAGATTCTGCTGAGACATGACAGTCATCGAAAAGGATGCTGTTCGCGCCCAAACCGTGACCCCCCAGCATCTGATACCCAGGGGTTTTGACTACACCGGGAGCGTTAGCATCAACTAGGAACGTAGCGATGCCTCGATGCCCAAGAGAAGAATCTGTTTGGGCGTAAACCGAAAGAACATCGGCATCGGTCCCGTTTGTCGCCCAAGCTTTCTCCCCGTTAAGGACCCATTCATCCCCGTCTTGTGTTGCGGTCACAGTTATAGCTGCTGCATCAGACCCGACGTTGGGTTCGGTTAACAGAAACGCACCTAGCGAAGTTCCGTTGACGAGTCCAGGTAGAACCTTCTCGCGAAGGGACCCCTTAGCTCGTCTTCCGACCGCTCCTGCCAAGTTGTTATGGCAAACCAGGGAGAAAGCAACTGCGAAGTCCACCGCAGCTATTTCTTCCAATACGCGGGCTAAACCAACGACGCTTATCTGCTCGCCACCGTCCTCAGAAGGGACCAAGAGTCCAGTCAAATTGTTCTGGCCAGCGCTCTGAAACGCTTCGGCAGCGAACCGGCGTTCTGCCTCCCAGACTTCGGCCATGGGTGCCACAACAGCTTCGGCCCAGTCGCGAGCACGCTCAATGGCTCCAATGTCGCGATCCGCTAGCTCAGTGTCGACACCTAATTCCACGCTTGGAGAGTAGCCAACAAGACTCCTGGGTATCCACAGATCCTTAAGGGCCTTGCTCTGTGTAGAACCGTGCTTCAACATCAAACTTGTTGGGTTTGAGAAAGAAACCCAAAATTACAGCGCCGTCGACACTCCGAGCCTCGTGTCTATTCCCGGCGGGACGCCAGATGTAATGGCCTGGCAGAGCCCTCCCTTCAGCGTCCTCGAAAGACCCTGAAATGACCCAAGTTTGTTCGACATCAGTGTGTTCATGTGCAGGAACTACCGCACCAGGTTCGAGGTTAAACAGGATCGTGGATCGACCCGACTCTGGATCAGACCACAGAACCTTGTGGCGGATACCAGGGAAATCTGAGGTGCTCCACTCCATCTCGTCTGGATCGATATATCTAGATCTCAATTCCGGCGGATTACTGGTCAGTTCCATTCTTTGCCCCCTCTTGCGTCATAGAGTTCAACACAAATATTTCAATCGTGTTTGACGCCGTGCATTGGGAGAGTGACTGCCGTGAGTTGGAAAGAAGTAGACAAAGGTTGGGGCGACCAAGCGAAGGTTTGGGCCGCCGTGATGGAGCCTAGATGGTGGCCGGAATTCGATGCAGTTCTCCGGGCTAC
>Ga0208261_1000481_pt1 | contig 15556 bp, 8 predicted proteins | sample Knorr_S7_td_DCM__FD_185595 | JGI IMG/M metagenome (GOLD analysis project Ga0208261, IMG submission 185595) | Marine microbial communities from Southern Atlantic Ocean transect - Knorr_S7_td_DCM_ad_131m_LV_B (SPAdes) (version 3) | ecosystem: Environmental > Aquatic > Marine > Oceanic | place...
AAAATAGAATCCATTTGAGCAAGCAATGGTGCAATAATTATGGATGCTAAAGCAAGAAGAATTGCAAAATATTTTCCAATAACAACAGTTTGTTCTTCGCTAGCTATAGGATTTATATACCCTCTATAAAACTGTAAAGAAAAAAGAGTAGATGCACTATTTAATGCGCTATTAAATGAACTCAGAATTGATCCTACTAACACTGCAGCAAATAGACCTAATGACCAATCAGGTAAAACATGACGTACAACTGCTCCATACACTTGGTCTTGCCTTTCAATTTTTAATTCAGGCATATGCAAAGCAATTAAGGCTGGAAGGCACAACATTAAGGGGCCAATTAATTTCATTCCTGAAGCAAATAAAACACCTTTCTGCCCTTCCGCTAAGCTTCTTGCTGCCATTGCCCTCTGTACAATTACTTGATTTGTAGACCAGTAAAACACTTGAATAAACATCATACCGGTTAATAATGTTGGCCAAGGTACAGAAACATTTTTTCCCTCAAGGTTTGATTGTGTTAATACTGTTAGATATTCTGGATTCTGGTTTACTAGTTTTGATAATCCTTCAAAAAATGAACCATCCCCTAATGCAGCTAAAGCAAGAAATGGTATTGTCAATCCACCAATAAGAAGACCTATTCCATTTAATGTATCACTAACAGCAACAGATTTTAATCCTCCAAAAATTGCATATGAACTTCCTACTATTCCGATAATAGCAACTACCAATGATAGGTTAAGCTTTAAATCAAACATAGTGATTAAAGCTAAAGATCCCGTATAAAGAACCACTGGCAACAAAACTGTTACATATCCAAAAAGAAAAAGACCAGACACCATAGATCGTGTAGTCTTATCAAAACGCTTTTCTAAAAATGCTGGTGTTGTAGTAAAACCACTTGCAAGATAAATTGGTAAAAATACTAGAGCAGTAGCAATCATGGCAAAAGCTGCTAGTGATTCCCATGCCATACCAACCAATGCTTTATCTCCAAAAACATCTCCATTTAGTCCAACTAATTGCTCTGTAGATAAATTTGTCAATAATAATGATCCAGCAACCATGTACCAAGATAGAGCTCTACCTCCTGTAAAATACTCCTCAGTTGCACTATCACTCTTTTTCATATTCCTTACGATCATATATGTAAAAATTGCAACTGCAGTTGTGGCGACAATAAATGATATAATTGAGATTGTATTCAAAATGTTTTCTCCAATCTGTTTAATTCATATTTATTTTTGAAAGACCCATAATATCTACTCCTTTTGTAAAAGGTATTAGATAAAAATGATATTTATAATTAGTTGATTCCCCATCTAGAGTATAATTTTGATGTGTTCGTGCTCCCCAACTATTATCGCCCCCAACTCCAGTTTGGCGATAATCTATTAACCAATCTACCTGGTTTTTTGGTTTAATATCTAGTTTACCATGACGCTTGTCACCCGGTATATTTTCAAGATCTCGATACGGGTATTGATGAACACTTCCATCAAATAGTTTTTGTCCAATTGCTAATAAACCAATTGTTCCATTATCAAGAGCCATCCAACGAACATCAGTTTTATTTCCTGTCTCTTGTGGCCTTACATAGGGATAAGTCTGTTCCCAAACTGTACCTGAATACACTTTAACTGGAGCGGATGTTTTTCTATCCCAATAACTTTCATGAGGGCCTCTACCATACCATGAAACTTTATTAAAATCTTTTGGAAGGGTCATCTTCATACCAAATCGTGGTAATTCTGGCAAAGATTCTTTTTCTGTAACTATTTCTTGTTCGATATCAATTAAGCCATTTCCAAAGATATTATATTTAATTGTAATGACTGACCCTGTTGGGTCATGATTCGCAACCATTTTTATTTTAGCAACATTTTTAGATAAGGATCTTTGAAAAAATTTAATATTTAATTCTTTACCAATGTCTTTCCATATAGCAGTACGTATATGCATCATATTTCCTCGATCATTATCTGTAGGTGCTCTCCAAAAGTGTGGAATCAATTCAGATTGTATTATATGACGTTTACTGAAAACGTAATCATTTAAAAACCCTGTCTGTTTATTAAATGTAATTTGAAAATTATCTCCAAGCACATTAACTGTGGTATCAGTCTCTAAAAGTCTAATATCTGGAAAATTTGAAATATCAGTTTTTATTGAAGGGCGATCAATAGGCAATGTGAATTGCTCCCAAGCGACAACATGCTTTTTATTTAGTAGAGGCATATTACGATTTAATCTTCCAATAATTGTAAGAAAGTATTCAGATCCAGGTTTAGGAACGACACTTGATAGATTAAAAGATAAGACGGTACTTGCATTTGGCTCTAAATCAATTACTCCTAATTTACCAGATTCTACAGTTTTTCCATCTTCTGAAATAAACCAAGAAAAGTCAATGTGGTCTAAATTTATAAAATCATATCTATTTGAGATCCGTACTTGGCCTCTGGTAATATCCTCTGCAATAAATTTTATTGGCTGATATACTTTCTTTACTTCAAAAAAATGAGGGTTTGGTGTTCGATCAGCTGCAACAAGCCCATTTGAACAAAAGTTGGAATCATTTATAGTAAACTCATCTCCAAAATCTCCACCATAGGCCCAATACTCTTTACCTGATGTATCAGTTTTTAATATTACCTGATCAGCCCAATCCCAAATAAAGCCACCTTGCAAAACATTATATTTTTCAAAGGTATCCCAATAATCTTGAAGGTTACCCAAACTATTACCCATTGCATGAGCATACTCACAAAGGATAAGGGGCCTTTCGGGATTTTTTTCTGCATATTTTGAAATAGTCTCAATTGATGAATACATTGGAAAAACAACATCTGTATGATTTGCTTCTCTTGAGGGCTCATATGCAACGGGTCTTGTATTATCTTTAGCTTTTATCCATTTATATAATCTCTTAAAATTTTCTCCATCTCCTGCTTCATTTCCCATTGACCACATAATGATACATGGTTGATTTTTATCTCTTTCAACCATGGATCTACCTCTTTGAATCCATGCTTTTTTCCATTCATCGCTGTCTGAAATAAAGCCGTATTTTTCTTTATGAAATTCCATTCCATGTGCTTCTATATTTGCTTCATCAATTACATATAATCCATATTCATTACAAAGTTCATACCATCTCATTTGATTTGGATAATGGCTTGTCCGAACAGCATTAATATTAAATTTTTTCATAAGCTTTATATCATCAATCATTTGTTTCTCTGTAATTGACCTACCTGTTTTATAGTCCCATTCATGACGATTAACACCGCGAAATATTATTGCCTTTCCATTTATTAAGAGATTCCCTGGAACCATTTCTATTTTTCTAAAACCAACCTGTTGTGTAAAACTTTGAATTACGTTTTCATCATTGTCAATTATGGTGATCATCAACCTATAAAGATTTGGGGTCTCTGCTGACCACACTTCTACATTATTTATTATAGACTTATAGTGTATTGTGTCTTTATTTGATACTGACATTTTTTTATCGAAGCTCAATATAGGTTCTACTGATTTGTCAAGTTTATGTAATTCTCCCTGAACAGTAATATCAGAACTATCATTTGAATTATTAATCAAATCCATAATTAATTCAAAATGACCATTTTTATACAAGCTGTCTAGATCAGATATTATAGAAAAATCAGTTAATCTTATTTTTGGTTTAGCAGAAATAAAGACACTTCGTTCAATCCCACTAATCCTCCAGGTATCTTGCCCTTCTAAGTATGAACCATCTGAGAATCTATACACCTCCACTGAAACTGTATTTTTACCATCAATAATAAAATCTGTTATATTAAACTCTGCAGGAGTTTTTGAATCTTGGCTGTAGCCTATATATTTACCATTAATCCATAAGTAAAAGGCAGAACGAACTCCGTCAAATTGAATAAAAATATCTCTGTCTAACCAGGATGAAGGCAATTCAAAACTATTACGATAGCTTCCTACTCGGTTATATTCATGTGGTACAAATGGAGGGTTTGCAGGAAATGGGTATTGAACATTTACATACACTGGGACAGACCATCCTTGCATCTCCCAACTTCCAGGTACTTTTATATCATCCCAAGAAGAAACATCATAATCATTTTTCATAAATTCTTTGGGTCGCACATCTGGATTCAAAGAATAATAGAATTTCCATTTTCCATTTAATGACTTATAATAATTGGAATTTTCAAATTTATTAGTATTTGCTAATTCTTTTGATTCAAAATCAAAAAAGTGTGCTCTTGCATTTTCTTTATTAATACCTATTACTGATGGGTTTTCCCAATCTAATTGATCTATGTTATTTTCCTTTTCCATTATAAAATATGCTATTGATACGATAATTATAAGAACTAGAATATTAACAAAGTTTTTCATCTAAATTAATTAGTTATATTTATTCTTAATTAATAACTGATCTAAAGTATCAAGTAATTGATCAGCGTTATTTTTATTAAAAACCATAGGTGGTTTTATCTTTAATACATTTTTATCTGGACCATCTGTGCTGATTAGGATTCCATGATCTTTCATATCATTTACTATTTGTTCTGCTTCGGAAGCTGCAGGTATCATTTTATCATAATCTCTAATCAATTCTATTCCTAAAAACAATCCGCGGCCACGAACATCCCCAATTAATTTGTGCCTTATCTTTAAATCATTCAATTCTTCAATTAAATATCTGCCTACAAGATATGCATTTTCTTGCAACTTTTCTCTTTCAATTATTTTTAGTACAGTTCTCCCTACAGCGCATGAGACTGGGTTACCTCCAAAAGAATTAAAATACTCCATACCATTATCAAATTTTTGAGCAATCTCTTTTGTTGTTACCACAGCAGATAATGGATGACCATTACCCATTGATTTACCCATTGTAATAATATCCGGAAAAGTATTTTCTGATTCAAATCCCCAAAAATGTGACCCAACTCTTCCGAAACCTATTTGAACTTCATCTGCAATGCAGATACCCCCAAATTTTTTAATAATATTATTTGCTAATGCTAAAAATCCTTCTGGAAAAAATATTTGTCCTCCACATCCAAGGATCGATTCAGAAATAAAGGCTGAAATTCTTTCATTTTTTTTCTTTAATGAATCTAGAATTCTTTCTAAATGGCTTAAATAAGATGCTGAAATATCAGCGGTATCACCTCTATATAATCCTCTAAAAGTATCAGGCATTGGAATCTGGTGTATATATTTTTTATTACTATTTCCTCCAGGGCCATCATATTTATAAGGACTTACTTCAATTGTTGCTTCTGTGTGACCATGGTAAGCTCCTTCAATAACTATCGTATGATTACTATTCGTATGATTTCGTGCTAACCGAAGTGCTAAATCATTACTTTCACTTCCAGAATTAGTAAAAAAGCATACTTGTAAATGTGAAGGTAATGTGCTAATTAATTCTTGTGCGTAAAGGACAATATCTTCATGAAGATATCTAGTGTTAGTATTAAGAGTTTTACTTTGTTTATATAAAGTGTTGATTATTTCTGTATGGCAATGGCCGACATGGCTAATATTATTAATTGCATCAAGGTATTCTTTTCCATCCCTATCATACAAATATTGTCCTTCACCTTTAATGATATGTAAAGGATTCTTATATGAAAGACTCAATGATGGACTAATAAATTGATCTCTTAATTCTTTAATTTTTTTAATACTTAACAAATGGACTTAACCAAAAACTCTCTTAATTACTTGATCTGACCATTGCTCTAGATCAACCTGTTGAACTTTTTTTAAAAAGTCCCAAGCTTGCTGCTCAGTTACTCGAATATATTTATTATCAGGAAATATTTTTTTTCGATATGCGGCCATTGTTACTGAAACACAAAGTCGAAGACATATAAAATAAATTATTACATTTATTTCAATTTTTGTTAGTGGATATTTATTTTGGTACGCATTTAAAAATTTGGTAATAATCTGAATTGAGTCGCCTCCATTTAATAATAAGTAAGCAATACATATTGCAGGTTCACATACTCTATAAGTTTTGATTATATCACCAAAATCTATTATTCCATATGGTATATTATCATTATTAACAATAATATTATGATCATTTGCATCATTATGAATAATTGCTAAAGGCAAATCATCTTTTACTCCAATAATTCTTTTTTCATAATTATTTAATATTCGTTCAACGATAATCTGCTTATCCTTAACACCTATATTGCTGATATTATTATGTAGAAAATCAGTTTGAGATATATCCCAAGGGAATATTCGAATAGAATTTTCGTATTCAAATCCTTTGAGTGCAGAACTAAATCGTCCTAAAAAAGTACCAAGCATATTTATAAATGAATTATCATGACGTGATAAATCTTTCATCAAATTCCCTGGAATATATTTAACTATTCTAATATAATATTTTATATCATGGTATTTATATACACTTATGTAATCACCATCTATACTTTTAACCTCTTTTGGTAATTGTATTGTATCATCCATTAAGTAAATATGATTTATTGCTCTATGTTGCATTTCTAAAACATTGAACATTTCATCTTGATGAGAAATCTTTAAGACATAGACCGGTTTATCATCTTGATACAATAAAAAATTTTGATCTCTATCGCTTGAGAGTGGTTTAATAATTGATATATTTAAATCATATAAATTATTTACAATTGAAATTGCCTGATCATCTGAAAAGTTAGGGCCAGGTGTATTAAATAAACTATACATAGAAATATTAATTGATGATATCTCTCAATATTCCATTATGTCTTTCTAATCTCTTTCTTGCTTCATCCAGGGTGCATTTTTTATTGATCATTACAAGTGCAGTCTTTACTGACATTTCTGCTGATAGTAACATTGCATTACATTCCTCATATTTTAAGTCAGTTAAATCTTGTATGATTCTACTTCCTCTATCAACTAATTTTTCATTAACAGCCATTAAATCAACCATCATATTTCCATAAACTTTACCTAATCTAACCATTGTAGCAGTTGAAATCATATTTAGAGCAAGTTTTGTCGCAGTACCTGCTTTCATTCTTGTGGATCCTGTAATAATCTCAGGTCCTACTTCAATTGAAATAATTAAATCAACATTAGCATTATAAAATGGTTTCTGATTACATATTAGATAAATAGTTTTACAATCAAATTTTTTACCGTGATTTAATGCAGTCTGAACATATTTTGCAGCTCCACTTGTACTAATACCAATAATAACATCACCACTTTGTATGTTATGTTCATTTAAATCATTAATAGCTGATTCAACCTCATCTTCAGCGCCCTCAATAGATTTTCTCAATGCTAAATCTCCACCTGCAATAATACCTTGAAACCAATCTTGAGGAGCAGAAAATGTTGGAGGCATTTCTGAAGCATCAAGTACACCTAACCGACCACTTGTGCCAGCCCCAATATAAAAAACATGTTTTCCAAGCTTAATGGCATCAACACATATATCTACTGCTTTTTCTATTTGAGGGATTGCAGATTTTAAGGCAGAGGATATTTTTGCATCTTCATTATTAATTTCTTCTAATATTTCTCGAGTTGACATTTTATCAATATTAGAAGATTTAGGATTAGGCTTCTCTGTTGTAAGGTCTCGTCTATCCATTTATAAAATTATTTTTTGATTATTATAAATCCACTTTTGAAAAATATTCTTTTGAGGCACTCATTACTTTAGGAGATAATAAAATTGTTCCTACCATAGTAGGAATCACCATAAGAGCATAACAACTATCAACAAAATTAACCGCAATATCAATTGTTGATATAGATGCAATGACAATTACTAATATATAAATGTAGTTATAAAACTTCTTGATTTTACTTCCAAACAAATAACTAGCACATTTTCTTCCATAATAAGAATAACCAAACATCGTTGATAAGCTAAATGTTATCACAGCAACAAATAGTATTAAACGGCCAAAAATGCCTAATTCCTGTTCAAAAGCCATCACTGTAAGTGTGACTCCATTACTATCACCCGTGTAAAGACCAGATATTAATATAACTAATGCAGTAGTTGTGCATACGATAATTGTATCAATGAATGGTCCAAGCATTGCAACTAATCCTTCTCGCACTGGCTCGCTAGTCTTTGCAGCTCCATGAGCCAAAGCTTCAGTTCCAGCTCCGGCTTCATTCGAGAATAAACCTCTTCGAACCCCTAAGATAATCATTGTGCCAATTGCCCCACCCGCAATAGCATCTCCAGTAAAAGCATCATAAAGAATATTTGCAAAAATTTGAGGTATTAATGAAATATTTAAAATTAAAATTATTAATGCTGCAAAAAGATAAAGGCCCACCATAATAGGAACCAATTTCGAAGCAACTTTAGCTATTCTTTGAATACCTCCAAAAATAACTGAGGCTACAATTAAGGCAATAATTAAACCAGTAATTGCATTACCAATAAATGAACTATTAACAAAAATACCTTGGGGAACATATACAAAGTCTCTAATAATTTGAGTTAATTGATTAGCTTGAAAAAAAGTAAAACTAGCAAACATACCTGCAAAGCTGAAAAAAATTGCCAATGGCTTAAATCTTTTACCTAATCCTTGTTCTATAAAATACATCGGACCACCCTGTATATCACCATTATCATCTTTACCTCTAAATAAAACAGCAAGTGTACAAGTAAAAAATTTTGTGCTCATTCCGATAATTGCTGTAACCCACATCCAGAAAATCGCACCAGGGCCTCCTGTATGTATTGCAATTGCAACTCCTGAAATATTACCCATGCCAACTGTACTGGCTAAAGCACTTGATAAAGCTTCAAAGTGGGAAATTTGGCCTGGATCATCATCCTTATCAAACTTCCCTGTTAATATTTCTATTGCATGACGAAAATATCTAAAAGGTGTAAAGCGACAATATGCTGTAAAAAAAAGACCACCTCCTAATAATAAAACTACTAGAGGTGTTCCCCATAGAATGCCAGCTATATATGACATTGTTTTATCTAGTATATTTACAAACTCACTCAAACCTAGGTATGATTAATAGTTATACAATGTTTCGGGTTATATATTCCGAAATATACATATTATATTGAAATTCAACTGGATAAAAATAATGTTTAAATAATGAAACGTCTTGATCTATATCTCATTCGACAATTTATCACTATTTTATCAATCTCCATTCTTGGGTTTACAAGTGTCTTCCTAGTTGTTGATTTAATTGAAAATTTAGATCGTTTCATTGATAATTCAGTTCCATGGAAAATTGTCTTTAAATATTATTTTTTTACAATTCCATGGTTTTTGAATATTGCACTTCCTATGGCAATGTTAATAGCTACAGTATTTAGCGTTGGATTATTGGTAAAAAGAAATGAATGGACAGCCATGAAATCTAGTGGTATAAGTCTTTATCGAATCGCAATACCTTTAATAATTATAGGTATAATAGTTAGTTATACTTCTTTTGAGTTTGAAAATAATATAGTTAGCAGTGGAAATGAAATACGTTCTCAAATTGAGCAAGAGTATATTAAGAGAAAATCTAAAAGAAAATTAAAACATGTTTATAATGATCTTTTCTTACAAAAAAAAGAAAAAACACACATTGCTTTAGGAAAGTATAAGGTTCGACAAAAAACTGCTGAACGTGTAACAATTATATCAATGAATAAAGGTATAATTTCAGAACGTATAGATGCAAAAAAGATCACGTGGATAGACACATTAGGTCAATGGGTAGCATCAGGACATTCGATGAGAAAGTTTGATCAAAATGGCCATGAAAAAGAAGTGATAATTCCTAAATCAGATTCACTAATTCAAATTGATTTCACACCGGAAGACATATTAAAACAAGGGAAATTACCTGATGAGCTTAATTATAGCGAGCTTAGTGAACGAATTAATCAATTAAAGGAAAATGGTGTAAATACTACTAGATGGGAAGTAAGTAGATACTTTAAAGTTTCTTTTGCTTTTACAAATCTAATCGTTGTCTTATTCGGGCTTCCTCTTGTTGTAATTAAGCCTCGAGGTGGACTTACATTTGCAGCAGGGATGAGTTTCTTAGTTATTTTTTTCTATTATACATTTATTAAGTTTGGTCAATCACTTGGATTTAAAGGAATTCTTGAACCATTTACGTCTGCCTGGATAGGAAATATAGTGTTTTCTTTAGGGGGTATAATTCTACTCTTTTTATCCCGAAAGTGATTCTTCTGTAGTTTCATTAATTTCCTGCTTACTAGAATCTTCTAATTCTTCAGTATTATTATTTTCTAATGGTAATGGAGTAGGGCCATCTGTAGTAGACTCAGGTTTCTTTGAGCTATCACGACCTTTAAAACTTGTTATTGTTAACTGTAAAGAAAGGTTTAAACCTTGCATTGAATGAATCCAGACACCATTTTTAAAACCAAAACCAAAATCAAAAATCATGGGACCTGTATGATAGCCAAAGCCTAATCCAAGTTCTTTAAAAGTAGGTCCTCCATAAGCGAAACCTAGTCGAAGAGGAATGTTTGGAAATTTTAAAAACTCGAATCCAGCTGACCATCTCCAACCTGCATGAGCATATAGTTGATTTCTAAATCCCGTCCATAGGTCAGAACTAAGTATAAAAAGTTCACTACTGTATGATATTCCAGCCCTAAATATTGCGGGGTAGCGAGTCTTAAATTCTATTGGATTTCCATCAGAGTCAGTGTTATCAACAGCTTTAAATGGTTCACTATTAAAGATATTTGGACTCGATAAACCTGTAGCATTAACGCTATCAATTGTATACTCATAAGCTATAGCTTGCGATTCATTAATTGCAGGAAAACCTAAAAAAGCAGCTGGATTAAATAAATCATCATTTGTACCCATTACAGCATCAGGCCCTGCGACTAAATCTTTCATCATTCCTTGTTTATTCCATTCAATCGTACCTAAAGCATTGATTAGTGATACACCTGCCTTAAATCCATTATATTCTTTTGTTACAAACCCAAGATCCAGACCAAATCCAGATCCTCCAACACCAAATCTCATTAAATATTTTCCCGATCCATAAAAGTAATAATCACTTGTAATCATATTTGCAACACTAGAATCAGGATCAATTCCAAAATAAAATAAACCTTGTAAATACTTGGCAGTCAATCCTAAAGCAAATTTGTCATATGGAACAGCAAATGTAAAACCAACTTCATTTATTCCAAAAACTTCTACATCCAATGTCATATCCATTTCTGGACGCTTACCATTACCATAAAATAGAAGTTCTAATATGCCTATAGGAAAAACTAAATTACTCATCCATACTAGATTACTTGTGAACGCCATATTCCCAGATGAATAATTTATTATTGGAAGAGGAAGATGAAAATCTTGACTAAACGCTAAACCTCCAGCATCTTCAAACTGTCGAAATAGTTTATCTTTACTATCATCTTTTGGATTTCTTGGATTTTCACCCAAAGCATATAAAGTATCACCGCTTAAAGAATTAAGATTCTGTAATGATAAAAAATTTCCAGCAAAACCCATATCAAAACCTACAACTTGCATCATAAAGGGCTTATCTTGTTGATAAGCAATCATAGCAGGATTATATCCAACAGCAAAAAATCCATCTGCAATAGTAGTATACGCGTTTGCCATAGCTATAGATCTTGGATCTCTTTTTACTTGGCTAATTATTAAGTCTTGAAAAAATAAAAAAACTAAAAATAAATAAATTATTTTTTTCATTTATTAGAGTTTTCAGTGTTATCTATTATTGAATTATTAAGTAATAAATTAATAGGTGATGAATTACGAAAGAACTGCCCACCCGTGATAGTAAAATACCAGCCGCTTACATCATTTAATTTTGAATTGACTTCTTGAATTCTAATACGGACGCTATCTGCAATTATACTAGGAGTCCAAGGGTAAGATGACAAACTATCGCTATTTGTTGCAACATTTGTTGCAATTTCTTGCCATTGATCATCATTTAATTCTGCTCCAAGAGCATAATGTATATTCACATTGCTTACATTACCATAAGTCTTAAATTGAATTTCATAATCAGTTCCTGCTAATAAAGCTTCACCTCCATTAGGATAAAGTAAAACTATATCATTTTTGGTTTCACCAAGCACACCAGTACTTGCAACTCTAAATGTGATAAAAGATTTTATATCTATTTGATCAAACTTTGAAAAGAATACCGACTGATCTCCTGTTTGATTAAAAGAAAATCTAGGTACTGTGTAATGATCGCCATAATCAGTAAGTAGAAATATTCTACTGGTATCTATTACACTCGTATAGGAAGTAATTCCTGGTACAGATACCTGACCTGGATTGCCAATTGTTGAAGTATCTGAATAATATTCTTGTGGACTTGGAAGTAATACCCTAAATAAAGTGTCCACATATGATATGACTGTATCTACTGATACACCAACGGATCGCTTTACGAGATATTTCATTCCATTAACGCACTGACTAGAATCTGTCATAACATTAAATGAATAAATATCACCCTTTGCAGGACTTAAGCTATCGCAATTATCCACAATATATAATACATCTGTAGAATCCCAATTATATTTTGTTATCATTGTATCACGAAAAGCAGTCAGCGCATCAGTCGTTATGTCCTTTGGAAAATAAGGTTGATCAGATAATAAAATTGCAAAATCACCACCTACAGGTAAACTATTTTCAACATTGGTGGTTATTTCAGAATGAATTAATGAATAGCGAATCTTGTTTCGAGTATCATGGTCAAACTCATCTAATTTGGAAATTCCAGTAGGTGGAATAAAAGGAGGTGCATTCATTGTTACTTCAAAAGGCATGGTAATTTTAAATGATCCACCAATTTTTTTGGCACTTGCTGAAATACCTCCTGTCCCATCAAGTCTTACATTTGTTTGGGCAATTGCCGATAAAGGCATTGCTGCAAAAAAGTCTATAATTGAAAACTCACCTGGGTTCGGAGGGGTATTTACACTATCAACAACAGTCCAATTATTAGGAGAATCGTATTTATAAATTGAAGTTCCTGATGCATCCCATCGTATAACTGTCTTGACTGAATCTGTTGAAATACTATGATTTTGAGCAAAGTAATCAGGGGTTGCAATCTCTGCTTGCAATCTAGTTATAACTGATTCACCAGAAGGTTTTGTTCCTAGCATATTTATATCAATTATTAAGGGGATATTTATTTCATTAATTAATTCAAACTCAAATTTTAATCCCGGAAAACCGATGCCCGACATTTCAGATGGGTACCCTGCAATATCCATTGTATCTGCAGTTAGCTCTTTAAATATATATGCTCTTAATTCATTAAAATAAAGTGACCCAAAACGAATTGTAACACCAAAACCACCTAAAGATGAATTATCAAGTGGAAGTGTGGCTTTTTGTGTAGGAATAATAACTTGTAAATCTAATTCTAAAGAACCAATTGCAGAATCTGGGTTGGTTGATTGAAGCGTATGCCCTCTTAAACTAATCTCTTTATTATACGGATCATCGGTATTTTTAAGTATACGATCAATTAGAACTGGTTCCCCATCTGCTGGCGGAACAAAATTTGGAATATTTAAATAAAATTTCATATCCCAAGGAAATGTACTTTGCAAGTTAGAAACAGTGAATTTATTTGCACTTAATGGGATACCGGATGTTTCCATTATAGCACTTTTAATTTCCAAAGTAGTTCCCTCAACTTCAGGTAAATTACCACCAAAACTTAATTGACTTTTTATTGCCTCCATTTGTTCAGATAAATCAAGATTAACAGAATCAATAGATACTTTAGCATTATCAAAACCTGAGATATTAAAGATAAGTTTAAAATCAATATACATTGAATCATTCTCAGTTGGGTATAATGTCACAAAAGTATCAGGAGGCAATGGTTCTAATTGGAAATAAGATGTGATTTTTAAGTTTTCTGTTAACCCTTCTCCCTCCAAATCGGTCGTATTATCAAAAATTCCTGCATTTAGAATACCAGATTCTAAAATACTACCAAGCGTTGTTGTATCATGACTAACAATTGTATCATTTAAAGCGTCTGTCCCTCCAATAAATCGTGAACTATAATTAATTATATTTATCGGGTAACCGTTATTTATGATAGTGGATTTGAATTGGCTTGAAGCTGCTATAAATAATGTATCTATACTTGTAATAATACTCGGTTCTATACCTTCAATTAAAGATGATAAACCGAGACTGATAGGATCTAAATTATTTATAGAATCCAATATAGCAGATAATACTGTATTCACTGGCTCAACAAAAAGTTCATTAAACGTTGCTGATTCCATAACCTTTGTTTCACTAATCGGTAATGAAAATGGTGTAAATTCAGCAACTATTTCTCCAGTAATTGGATTTAATAAATTTGTTGTATCAGGATATATTTCACTATTATATATCACTAGCTGTCGGAGATCAATTGGAAGTGTTAATGGCTCAATAGGAATAGAACTCCCATCGATACCTGATATAGGTTCGGGAGGTATATCCTGCTCAATATACCCTCCTTCAAAGGGTACATACAGATCTGTTGCTTCAGTACCTACTGGGGGTTCAATATCTCCTTTAAATATTAGTTGAAAACCAACTGAATCATCTGTAGGATAAATAAAATTAGTCGTATCAACTAAATTCCCCATTGGAAAGCTCTTTGATACTAAAGGAAGTTTTATATCAATAAACCAAGTGGGAACAACAAAATTACTTGGGCTATCAAAATCACACGAGGACAGAACGAAGATAAGCAAACAAACGAAAATCTTACTTGTTCGTTTGCGAAAGAGATTCAGTAAACTGCTGAGGTAATCTCGTTCCATTTATAAACGGCTAAAGCCACTGGAAATTCTCTAATTTTCATGAGCTTTACCACAAAAAAAAACCCTAGTTAAAACCAGGGTTTTTTTTAACAGATTAATATCTGTAATGCTCAGGCTTAAATGGCCCAGATTTAGATACACCTATGTAGTCTGCTTGTTCATCAGATAATTCTGTTAGAGTTACTCCTAAATGACTTAGGTGCAAACGCGCGACCTCTTCATCAAGCTCCTTTGGCAACATATAGACACCAAGATCTGGTTTATCTTTTACTAATGCTATTTGAGCTAATACTTGATTAGTAAATGAATTTGACATGACAAAACTAGGATGTCCTGTTGCACAACCAAGATTCATCAAACGTCCCTCCGCGAGCAAATATACTGAGTGACCATCATCAAAAGTATATCGATCCACTTGAGGTTTAATAGTATCTCTTTGAACATTTGATGATTCATTTAATTTATCGACCTGTATTTCATTATCAAAATGACCAATATTACATATAATTGCCTGATCCTTCATTTTTTGCATATGCTCTAAAGTGATTACATCTCGATTTCCAGTTGCTGATACAAAAATATTTGTTACAGAAATAGCTTGTTCAATTGTAACTACCTCATACCCCTCCATTGCAGCTTGAAGAGCACATATAGGGTCAATTTCAGTAACTAATACTCTTGCTCCAT